>VTLG01016144.1_pt1 | contig 97247 bp, 93 predicted proteins | sample 4694571 | NCBI WGS metagenome assembly VTLG01 (sample SAMN12604809, study PRJNA352737) | marine metagenome | biome: ENVO:00000447; feature: ENVO:00000209|ENVO:00000569|ENVO:01000036; material: ENVO:00002151; isolation source: viral sequences binned using virsorter ... | reverse complement strand
TGTAAGCGTCCAAACATTTCTCTTGCAGTGGCTGCTTTGTTTGCGAGGATTGCGACGTTGACGTTTCCGTTGAAGATGACATACCAAAGTAAATATGATGTAACAACAGTGGACTTACCAGACTGTCGTGGAAGCTTAGCAATATTGAATCGTTTCTCGTGGAAGCGATTCACCATAGTTTCTTGGAAGTCATACAAGTTAAATGGTATGACACCTTCATCCAAAGAAACGATCTTGATATACTTCTTAATAAAGTATATTGGATCTTTGCTGCACTTAATAAACTCCTTCACCTGTTTAGGTGTGAAGTTTGTGGCAACGTTTGCTTTCTTTAGATTCGGGTTACCAAGATATATCTGGTTCTCTGCCATTACTTAACGTGTATAACTCCTCTCATTCCAGCACCTGCGTGAGGTGCACAAAAGAAATTATAATCGCCTGGATCAGCGAAAGTAATTTCCTGTGATTCACCAGGACTAAACATTAAAGATTCTCTTGATAGATCTTCTCTACCATCAACTATGATGTTGTGAGGAGGTAGTTCTCCATTTACAAACTTAACTGTATCACCTGCATCTATAGTTACTTCATCAGGTGCGAAGATTAAATTACCACCTGATCCCATAGTGATCTCTACTGCATTAACTTGTGACACTGCTAAAAATATAGCAGCAAGGAAAGCGATTAATGATTTCATTTAGAATGGTCCTGCAATGTTAGATGTACCTGTTCCACCCACGAATCCATCACCAACTTCAGGAAGTGGATCACCTTCTGTCGGTTCTTCAACGAGTGTACCTAGTTTTTTACGTATATCTCTTAGTTCTCCGAAGTTCTTATTCTTTGTACCACCATCATACTCCCAAGCATAACCTTCTTCGATCATCTGCTCATTCAATGATACATCGCTTTCGCCAACATATAACCAGCCAAGAAGCCTACCGTACTTACCCATACCACCTTTAAGTTCGGTTCGTATAGTAAGTTCGTCATCTCCATTAATAGTATCCTCTAACGTTCCTTTGAGCCAATTAGTTGCATCTATTCCCAGTGCCTTCTCTTCCAAGTCTCTTGTTCTTTTTTCTGGCGTATCAATTCCTGCAACTCTAACTCTTTCTTTCTTGTATAAGTCAAACCCAAGATCAATGGTGACATCAATAGTATCGCCGTCAACAACACGGTTAATCTCCGTTACTCTAAAGTTATAGCAGCTCTTTCTGCTGGGTGGTGTCATCTTGCCCATAATTAGGATACCAATTATCGTACTGAAATATGTATACGATTACTACACCTACTGCAATAAGTAGGATAGCAATCATCCAAATAACTGACCAGACAATCATTTATAGATATGCGAAGGTTGAGAGATTGACTAATGCTATGAAGATAGCCGTCCATACGTATAGACGGATTAACCATACCATACGAACCTATGCAATTTGTAGGTATTTATTCGTAGGCATAAATTTTTATTAAATTGTATCAGTAAATACAGACACTTTTTGTCTAAATAATGGTAGACTTGGAGAGAACAAGATGTAACCAAAGTTACTTTGTTATGTTGTCCAGTTTAGGAGTAAATTTTATGTCTCACAGTATTCTCAATTTTAATCAGATGGCAGAATGGAATCACAGATACGACACCTCAACACAGGAAAACATAGACGACTACTTTGACTGTCTGATAGAATGTGAGGATGAACAAGCTAGCTGTAAACGTATCTGCAGGGAAGTCCTTGCATAGATCTCTTTAAAAAAATTACCCAAAATAAAAGACCCTATATAGGGTCTTTTTTAATGTCTTGTGAATGTATTGGTGGACCTAAAGTCTTGTATTCAAGTTGTTGACGCAAAAAAACAACTTCTGCTTTGAGTACGTCCTTCTCTTGTTCAAGTTTTACGATCTCTTCTTGGTAGATTTGAATCATATCTTGGAGTTTGTAGTTCTCTTCAGTAAGTTCGTATAATGATTTTACTTCTTCGAACGCCATAGTAGGCACCGATATAGTTATTTACCTATTTAAGATTCTCTTAATAGAATCTAGGACCTATAGGTCTTCTTACTTCTAGTTCAATAGTATCGAACAACCTATTGAGTGATCTAGCATAGTCTCTGTATCCAGATCCAACATATAGTTGACCTGCTACAACAGAGAAGGTAGCTATACCCCAGAAGATATAATAGAATTTACTCTTCACTTGGTTTCTTTGTTTCCAATTTGGTTTCCTATTTGGACCCCATTCTGGTAGTGGTGGTGTAGTCATAATCAAATTTTGGGAATGTACCCTTTGGCTTGTTGAACTATGGGTAAAATGTCTTGTTCAACTTTCTCTATTATATCATCAATCACGTTAACATCCAAATCCATAAAGGGTGGAATGATACCAAGGATCCTTAGAAGACCATCAATGAATAAAGCAAGACAAGTAAAACCGAGAATCATACTAATAATAGTTGCTTCTCGGTTATGTTTAGCCATAATAGCTTCATCCATTTCGTGTGCTTCAGCAACAGCAGCTTGGATAAGCATATCGACTTGTTCTTTGTTATAGAACTTATCTGGATTTTGTTCTGGACTCATAATAAAGAATATTTAGTTCAGAGTGCTACAGAAGAATAGCACCTATGATGAAACCCTTACCAAAAGCAAGGCACAACATCTGGTAATCAGTCAAATTAAATTTGGTTTGAATTTTTTTAGCGAGTGCTTTGTCCCACTCTTTAATCTTACCAGCAATTTCTTTTACTTTGTTCATTACTCTGTTCCTATAGGTCCTGTTCTTTTGTTGTTGTTTGGGTTACGAGCACAATTCATCTCGTGCCTATGCAACCACTTCTCTGGATTAGGTTTTGTACTAGGAACAATAAGTCCACAGTATCTACATTTTAACTCCATCGTTCCACTCCTTAAAAGATGATTGGCAGTCTGGTGGCTCAGGGTCTTTATAACCTTTCATTTTTTTCCACTTGTTATATAATGCACCCATATGCCAAGACTGTGCAAGACTTTTAGGTCCATCGATCAAGAGTTGTAACTCAGGTCCACTAGCGTAGGATTGCATTTCCTCTCGCCAGTTGGAGTCATCGTATTCTTTATTTGTCATAGTGTAGTTTTTGGTCTTTGACCTTTTTGGGTAGTTTACCAGATCGCACGTTGGTAGAAGATGTTTCACCATATCCACCAGGATGCTTACCAGCTTTAGTCTTACCGAGAGACTCGGATTTCTTACCACTCTTATCAGTATAATGTAATTTGGCTGATTTGTCTTTATCCTTAGTAATCACAGACTCTTGTCCGTGTTTTCTACCGAGTCGTCTGGAGATTTTTCCGAAACGTCTCTTAGACATTTTATCAGGTTTTGACGTATGATATGACACCTCTGTGCCAGTTTTTCCATCGTCATACTTGTACTGTCCTACACCCTTCTTATATCCGATACCCTTCTTCTTGAGATCCTTCTCTAATCCTTTACGCTTCTCACGGTTCTTTCCTTCGTCAGAACCCCTGTCAGCACTAATGTGCCCAGTAACTTTTGTATTAGATTTACTAATAGCACGAGCTAAACCGCCCTCAGCAATGAATTCTTTAAAGGATAACATCTTATCCACCTACAATTTGTACTTGCTCCACCACAACATTAGCAGATCCTGCAGTGAGTTTGACAGTTTTCTGAAGCAGAGGAATTGTGTTAGCTGCTAGATCATCGGCACTTAATGAGTATGCTGAACCAGCACCTGAAGCATCGATATCTGTTGTTATTGTAGTGTTAGTAACAGCAGTAACTTTCTTACCACCAGAAGCAGCAGATTCGAAATCTGTTCCAAATCCATTGGTGTCACCACCATCTACAGTTTGAATATAATCATTAACTGCAAACGTGTGACGCTGACCAGCACCGACACCACCTACAGTTAGTACTGAACCATTTGCATTGGTAGCAGCAGTGATAGATACATTCTTAGACTTCCCAACTGAGAGAAGAATTGCTTCACCAGCAGCAAGTGTGATTGCAGGACCAGCATCAAACTGAATTGAGGAAGCTGAAGCAGCGTATGCACGAACGATGCCAGACTTTACCACAATGTATGCGGTTCCTGAACCACTCACTGTCTGAGTATCTAATACATTTAAGACTGACATTGTGACTTGATTCCTTTTACTAGACTATTTATCCTGTTGCGACTTCAGGAATTTTGCAAGATCTGCAGTAGAGCCAACAAACATAGTATTGTTTGTAACGTTCTTCTGAGGGTTCGCTGGACCTTCTTCGACCTCTTGAAGTTTCTTTTGCAGATCCATTAACTTATCAGTAGTATCTGCAATATTTTTAATCATATTACCTGCAACTTCGTATGCTCTAGGTGAGTCAGACTCTTGTGCAAGTTCTAATATACCATCAACAGCCTCTTGTCCCTTCTCGATAAGTGAATATAAGTTTCCACGAGTATATTCATAGTCCTTAGAAATCTGCTCAAACATAGCAGGTTTAACGACTTCTGTTTTCTCTTTAGGTACGATTGATGTTTCAACATCGAGGGCATCCTCAATACCATTATACATCGACATCGGTTCCTGTGACGGGATCTCTGGCTTTTGCATCTGTGAACTCACTGTAAATTTCATTAAATCCGAAGTTATCATCAGCCTCAGCAGTAATAGGATCTGGTGTGACTGTATATCTAACTTCACGAGCAGCTGTTGTATCAACCTTAAGATGGGTGTCAACAATAGACTTCTTGATTAACTTATCAGTCGTGTCAGTAACAGGACCATATAGATAAGTCTTAGCGGTGAATGACAACGTATAGATTAATGTTCTACGTGTTGTGTAATCACCTTCATAATCATCCTCATAATTAACTGTGTTAAGAGAGATGGGGAAGTCCTTCTTCTCACCAATAGCATCAACTAAGTTAATAGTGATGTTAAACATTGGTTGAAATATAGGAAGGATCTGCTCAAGGATCTGGAGTCCATCATCCTGATTCTTTGATAGTATAGCTAACTCAAAATCAACATTGTATGGTACTGGCATAAATGCTTTACGAGTTTTATCGTCTGTACCTACGTGTCTAATGACTTGAGTTGGTGATACCTTCCTTGAACTATCGTATGAGAATCCACTGATCTCAAATGATATACGAGGTAAAGTAATTTGAACTTGCTTGTTATCAGCAGTAGCAGACTGTGCTAAACGAGCTAGGAATTTATCCTTTGGACCATATGCCAAAGGCACTTTCATTACTTCTGTCTTAGCACCAGAGGTACGTTTCAATTCAATATTATTGAAGATAGTACCGAAGGCTATAACAGTCTTCCTGAAAATTTCATTGTATGAGTAAGTTCCTAACATTAGTCTGCCTGTCCAAATTCACCGAATGGATTTCCTTGACTAAAGTCAAGTATGCCATCAGCCTGAGTCTCAAAGAAATCATTCTGATCGAACTCAGAGTTAGTATTATTTAGGGTATTATAGCTAGCAGTAGTCCAAGCAGCACCAGATGTCTGTCCAGTACAGGTTTCTGGAATTGTAAAGATACCTGTTCTGTTATATATTTGAAGCTGTCTATTTGTTGAATCCCAAGACTTAACTTCAGCAGTTACGTTAGATGTACCACCTGCAATTGTTTCACCAACAGTGAAGTCTCCTGTGCCACCTGTAGCAAAGTTAATTGTAATAGTAGTAGCAAAGTTCCTCTCCACTTTATCGATAGCATCGACACCTGTATCGAAGTCCTCATCACTGTACTCATATAGTTCACACTTCAGACCCCAAGTATGGATTTTACCCAACTGGAAGAAAGGTGTTTCATACTCTACGTATTGTATTTGAAATAACTTTTGTGCTAGAGGGAAGTAAACCAAGTCTCCTTCATTAGGTCTACCCTCTACAATTAGTGTTGTATTATCATCAACTAGTTCTGTGAACCTATCTCGTGAGATAATAAAATTAACTTGATCAGATATTCTTACACCAAACTTACTGTATAGATCTCCATCTCCACCAAATCCTTGAACGTTTTCTAAGTATGCTTCTATCAAATAAGCATCATCAAACTTAGATAATGAGTCCTCACCAAAAGCAGGATCCTCATCAACTATGACACGTGGGATGTAATATACATCCGTACCGAACATCTTGATCTGTTCTTTTACTAGGTCACCAACGAGGTTCTGTTCCCCAGAGGTTCCTTGTGTGAAGTAAGAATTAGTAGGCATTATCCTATCATATCCATAGGTGGTTCTTCATAAGTAGATCTTAATTGCTCTTCCAATTTTTCTAGTTCCTCTAATGCATCACTGTAAATCTTTTCACCGTTAAGAGTGACTCCACCAGGAAGTTGAACGTTCTGGAACTTAGACATATTCATTCCCCACTGCTTCTTAATCAAAGAAGTTGCATAGTCTTTTACCCACATAGTATTATAAATTTTTGTCCAATTAGCAGCATCTATAGCACTAACACATTCCATAACAACATACTCACCTTCTCTTACATCAGTTACTGTATCAAAGTCAATCCAAAGTTTTCCATTAGAGGCATTAAACCTAGTTGGTTTCATACCCTCCAGTAAAAAATTGATTGTTTGTAAGTGTGTCTGAATCATATAGTAATGATGGAACTGTGTTGATGTAAAATCAAACAGATCATTCAAACGTAACTGATACCTAATATCAAACATATTAGCAGTACCCTTATCTTGGAAGGTAAAGATACCATTAACAGCTCTGATATGATCTGGCATTGGTATATAATTCTTCTGCATTTTAAATACAGTACCAGTATCACCAGCTTGTAATGTATCAGTACCAGTCTCTTCACTATCTGCTTGGAACCTTGTTAGATCCTCAGCAGTAAACTGGTGCTTCATAAAAACCTTTTCAGATCCACCGTAATGGTACTCCTGAAATTTCTCAAGAGTATAATCCAATGCATCATCAACCTGATCATCTGATACGTTGATTTCCAATACAGGTTTGCCGAGTCTGCGTAGAGCGTACTCTTTAAGTGTTGCTTTTGAATTAGGTTGTGCCATTTTATCTTGCGAGAGCGGCTAGTGCAGCCTTAAGTTGTGCGACGGTTGTTATAGAAGCGTCATTACCAATAGCATTCAATTCAGTGTAAATTGAATCAATGTCAGTATCGTTAGTACCTGCCTGAGTACCTTGTGCAGCAGTTGCATATGCAGTGCTTGCAGTGGTAGCAGCAGATCCAAGTCCAAGAGTTGTTCTTGCAGCAGATGCTGATGTGTCATCAATCAGAGTGGCACCGAAGGTGCTTACAGCAGACGCAGCGAGTGCGTTATCAGCAGTTGTACCTTGTGCAGCAGTAGCATAAGCAGTTGATGCAGTTGCAGCAGCAGTTCCTAGAGTAGGTTTGTTGGTTAGATCATCATAATCTCCACTTGTCGCAACAGTTGCTAGTGAAGGAGCAGTGTATGAAATAACACCAGTTGAGTTGTTATAACTAATGCTTCCTGTTGCACTGATAGCAGCACGTGCTCTAGCGGTTGTATGATAAAGATTGCTTGATCCTTCAGATAGATCATCAGTATCAGCAGCAGCAATTCTTGCATCTGCTCTAGCATCTGTGTAGTAAAGGTTAGTTCCTTCAGCAAGATCAGCAGTATCGTGGTTAGATAGAGATGCAATAGTTGTTGGAGTGGTGTAAGAAAGAACACCAGTAGAAGAATTATAACCTAGTGATCCACTAACTGAAATGTGTCCACGAGTTCTTGCAGCAGTGGTGAAGAGGTTGGTTGATCCTTCTGTGATATTATCTGTGTCAATGTCTGATTGAGTAACAGAAAGAGTACCACTAGAGTGTGTAATACCTGTTCCATATGTAAAGTGAGTACGTGTTCTGGCAGCAGTTGTAAACAGATTAGTTGAACCTTCAGTTACATTATCTGTATCAATATCTGCTTGAGTAACAGATAGTTGTCCACCACCCGATAACTCTATACCTGTTCCGTAGGTAAAGTGAGTTCTCGTTCGAGCTGCAGTGGTGAACAGATTTGATGATCCTTCAGTTACATCATCTGTGTCATACTCACTGAAGTCGAGAGCAAGGGTATATGAATTAGCAGCATCATCATATGTCTTTGTAAGACCTGCACCAGCAACGAATAGATTATTAACTCTGTCATCTACTCTTTCATCTGTATAGTATAAATTAGTTGATCCTTCTGTTAACGCATCAGTATCGTGGTTAGCAATACTACCAACCTGTGACTGACCATAAGTAATATTTCCAGTAATGTTCAAGTTACCTTGAACTTCAAAGTTTGTAGTAGATAGGAAGTTACTTACAGATAAAGTGTTAGAGAATGGGTTGTAGGTAAGGTTAGCAGAGTCAGTAAATACACCAGCATTACCAGTGTTCGCACCCATAAATGCAGGGTAGAACAGAGTGTTGTTGTTAGTGTTAGTAACGTTAACCAGAGTTGCAGAATCAGCATTACCTGTTACATCACCAGTTACATCACCAGTGATCTGACCTGTAACTCCAAGAGTTCCACCGAAGGTTACAGCGTCATCAACGTTAAGTGTTCCTTTGATATCTGTGTTACCAGATGCAGCAGTGATAGATGCTTTAATACCAGCAGCACCACCAACTGAGAAGTCACCACCAACATATGCTTTCTTAGCAACTGATAGACCACCGTCTGTGGATATAGATGCAGAAGCATCAGTGTATCCAGTAGAATCAGTTACGTTATCTGCCTGTACAAGACCAGCAAAGGTTGCATTACCTGCTGTGACATCTATACCAGAGTTAAAGTCAGCATTACCATCTACGTTAAGAGTAGAATCAAAGTCAACTGCATTAGTTACCCCAAGAGTACCAGCAGTAGTTGTGTTACCTGTTGCAGCAGCAACATTGAACTTAGTACTATTAATGTTCAATGAACCAGTTAAGTTCAAAGTTGATTGAAGTGCAGCAACACCAGATGCTGTAATAGCAGCAAAGTTAGATGCTTGAGTTACTCCAAGAGTACCAGAGATTAATGTATTACCTGTAGGACCATCAACTGTAAATGTTCCACCACCTACATCAAGGTCATCTCCAATCCAAGTTTTCTTAGTTACTGCTAAACCACCAGCAGTGTATAGAGATGCAGTATTGTCTGAAGCACTTACAGAATCTTCAGTACTATTTGCACGAACAACTTCAACGAAGTTAGTTACACCTTCTACATCAAGAGTTCCATCTAATTGTGAGTTACCATAAACTCTAAGTATTCCACCAACAGCAGCGTTCTTAGTAATAGAAGCACCACCAGATAGTCTTAAAGCACCATCATTAGCAAAGGTTCCTGTGACTCCTGCCTGTGTAGTGCTTGTGTTAGTAATATTTCCAGTAACACCAAATGTATTTGTTACATTAGTAGCACCATTTACATCCAGAGTTCCATCAACTACTGTATTACCAGAGGCAGCAGCAACTGTGAACTTAGTAGAGTTAATATCAAAATCTCCAAGGATGGTACCAGTACCACTAACTGTCAAATTAGATCCAACTCCAGTTATATTGACTGAAGAAGATAGTGTTGAAATACCAGAGACACCTAAAGTACCTGCTACTGAAGTGTTACCTGTTGCATTTGCAACTGTAAATTTATTATTATTAACTGCAAAATCGTTTGTTACATCTAAAGTACCTGTGATATCTACGTTACCACCGAATGAACCTGCATCGGTTACTACGAGATCATCACCCACATAAAGATCAAGACCAACAGAAGCACCACCCCCGACAATGAGAGCACCACTTGAAGCATTAGTTGCAGGAGTTGTATCAAATAATTTAATACTACCTGCATCAATACCTGAACGAGTACCAGAGAATACTTCAGAACTATTAGTAGCATTGTCATAAACAGCGAACCTAGATGCTGAATCATCCCATCCAAAGAATCCAATCTTAGCAGAACCACTATAGTATCTAAATTCTATACCACGGTCTTTATTGTCATCTGATACTGGAGCAGTATCTCCACCCAGTGTCATCACAGGGTCATCTAACTGAGTAACAGTTGTATTAAATGTTGTTGTAGTACCATTAACTGTAAGGTCTCCTTCTACAGTAGCGGATCCACCTACATTCAAATCTTGTCCAGCAGCAAGAGTTACTGGGGAATTAAATTGAGATGTTGCTTCAACGGTTAAAGCATCACCTGTAGCGTCACCAATAGTGGTTTGAGATCCAGTGATATTAACTTCACGATTAAATGTTGCATCACCGTGAACGGTTAATGTACCTGCAGCATTAGTACCAGCACCATTACGTCCAATCTCAGTGTTACCTACGTTGTTAACACGGAACTCAATGTTGTCTGTGGTTGCTTTCTTACCAACGTATAGGTTGTCACCAATATGAAGATCAGTAGCAATACCTGCACCACCAAATGATCTAAAGTTGGAATCATTATCCTGTGCAAATGATGGTGTCTTAGCTGATGTAACACCAGTTCTGAATTTATATCTTACTCTTAAGTAGTTCTGTGTGTTGAATGTTTCAGTAGAACCTAAGTCTCTCTCATTAATAGTACCGTTAACATATAAGTCACTAGCAAATAAAATATCACCTGCAACATAACCACCACCATCTACTCGTAAAGCACCATAGTCAGTAGAACCAATTACATAGTTGTTACTACCATCAGTGGTAATTGTAGGTGTATCTGATGATTCAAAGTGAACAAGACTTGCTACATTTAAAGTACCTTCAATATCTGTGTTACCAGATGTACTTGAAACAACAAACCTATCAGCAGATCCATTGTTTAACTTAAGTGTCTTACCAGTTGTATCAATGATAATGTCATTATGTGATGTTGTGACACCATCTATTTCAACGTCTGCGTTAAGGTCTGTCTTACCATCAACATTGAGTGTCGTGTCAAAATCAACGCCTTGCTTAACGTTAAGCGTCCCCTCAGTAACTGTATTGCCATTGTCGGAATCGACAACAAACTGAGTGTTCCCACTAGCGTTCTTAACTGCAAATTCTTTAGCATCGGCTTGTACGAATAAATTATCAGTAACAGTTGTCTCTAATTGAATATCAGCAGTACCTTCAATAACTGTATTACCGTTATCAGTATCTACTGTAAACTTATCGACACCTGCATTATTTTGTATATTAAATGACTTGTTATCTGCTTTAATTATTACATTATTATTAATTTCTGATTGCCCAGCAACAGTGACTGTGCCACCTACATTTACATTTTGAGAGACACCAACACCACCTGTAACTACCAGAGTCCCAGTAGTCGTGGACGTTGAACCTGTGTTTGTTGTGAGGCTGAGGTTGCCAGCAATGAGAGCAGCGTCAGTACCAGTGAAAACTTCATTGGTGTTAGTGGCGTTGAAGAGGAACCTAAACCCACCAGTGCCAGACCATAGGTTAGCGTTTGCGTAATCCTCGTCCCATCCGAAGAATCCGACTCGTGCTTGTGTATCATAATAGGAAAATTCTATACCACGATCCTTACTATCATCACTTCCTGGAGCTGTGTCTCCACCAAGTACAAATATAGGATCGTCGATTGTTACAATAGTTGAATTGACAGTAGTTGTAGTACCGTCTACTTGCAAGTTACCACGAACTTGAAGTGTACCAGATGCAGTATCATCGTCACCTGGATCCAAGATCATAGTAGCAGCAGTACTACTTAAAGTATCATCTTGGAATTGGAATCCTTCGATATTAACTCTATTAGCTACATTAGTAGCAGAGATTGTAATATCTTCGTCTGCTGTAATGTTGATACTAGCAGTACCTGCACCTGAGTTCTCTGAAATAATATCCAGAGTTCTATCAGTAGCAGAGTTTACATTGTGATGGATCTTAAGTGAACCAGCAGTCCTTTCAATAGTCTGTAAAGGAGTATTGCCAGGTCTATCTAGTTTGATATTCGCACCACTAATATTAGTGTCAACATTAATATCAACTCCACCAGCACCAGTATTATCGGTGTTATTAGCACTAAAGAGAAGACTACCAGAGGAGTCATTGATATGAATATGATTTAGATAGTCAAGACCATTGTGTGCAGTAGCAGCAGTATGCTCATTATCTAATTCAAAAGTTTGTACTGAAGTACGATCAGTAAACTTAATTTGATTATTCTGTAATTGAGTGTTATCAACACCCATTGCAGATATAGTTACGTGACCATTTGCGTCAACGTCAAAATCTTCTTGTGCGAATGATGCAAGACCTTTTTGTTCTACAGAAGTATTATTGCAGAATCTCCATCCACCTACAGTACCAGATGTATGTGATGGTTCTCCACCACCAGCAGCAACTTCTTGGATTGATTGATATACCTTAGAGTTTGCTTCTAAGATAGAATATCTAGGATATACTGTAGCAGCATCATAACTAGCATACTTAGATCCTTCTGTTGCTGTAGCAATAGGAAGATTATTTAATGTTGTGATACGACCGTATCTATCAACATCAATTCTAGTAGCATTAACAGTCGCTGTACTGTATGGTTCACCATTACTACCAGGAGCAGCAATAGAAGTTAATGAAGGTACGTTATATGAACCAACAACAACCTGAGTATCAGCAAGGTCAATGAATGGGTTCTGTGTACTACCATCAGGTACTGTAAATATAATTCTTCCTGCACCACCAGTTAACTGTCTAGTCTGTACATTACCAACAGAGGTACGTGTAAGAAGACCTAGAGTTGTTAAGCCAGCAATTGCGGATAATTCGTCATCAAGGGGCTGAGCATCAGTAATACCATAGTTTGCCAAAGTAGATGCAAGCTCAGCACCAATAACCCTACCTTGAGAGTTAACTCGGACTCTAGTATAGAGTGCATCAGCGTTTGGATTATTGGGATCATAATGTGGAAGAGTTGTGATTAGAGATAGATCAGTAGTAAGATCTAAGTTCTGAGATCCATCAAAGGATCCTGATCCAGTTACTTGTCCAGAGAGTTGGATCTGACGTGCGTTGGCAAGACGTGTAGAGGTAGAGGCATTACCAATTAATGTTGCTGTGACAGCACCTGCTTGGAAGTTACCATCAGCGTCTCGTTTAACAAGTGTATTAGCAGCGTTTGATTCTGTTTCTAGCGGTCTCTCGTATCTTAATGAGTTCCAAGGGGTTACTCCATCACCAATTTTGATACGTGACGTATCGATCTCAATACCAAGTTCACCCTGTGCGAGAATTGGGTTGATGTTCGCCCACTGCTGGGCACCATCACGTCGTAATTGTATTCTATTTGCCATTGGTTAGGTCTCTAATCTGCACGGACAATAAGCCTCTCAAGATATTTATAACCCAAATAAAAAGAGACCTTGCGGTCTCTTAGAATATTATTCAGCTGAAACCTCGTCTACTGTTTCTGGTTCATTTGGTTTGAGTATATACTCAAGAGTTTCAATTGCTCCTTGCAGTTTTAATGCTTGTTGTTCGTTTTTTCTGATCTGTTGAGCCATCTGTTGGTTCTCTTCGACCATTTTTTGTAATCGCTCCTTAAAGTCTTTCAGAAGTTTCTCCTGATCGACAGTTTCAGGTACATCGGCAGTCATAATTTGTTCTCCAAGTTAATAAGTAAGGATTTAATCTCTGATATCTCAGATTTTAGCACATCCAGTTCACTTTTCATAGTGTCTAATGATGCTTCCCTTTTCCTACGTGCTTTAGCAGCAGTGCCAGGGGGTGTCTCCTTTGTATTTAGTACCGCACCAGAGCGTGTATCCCGAACTAAATCAGGTTTATTCTTTACGTGTAGGTATCTAGAGGTCACTTAATGCCATTACTCTAAGGTTTTTAATTTCAGGAACATAAGCTTGGTTTGTAGAGGTCATAATAACTTTAACTTGTGCTACGTTAAACTCAGCACCGCTATAAGTGTATTCTAGATCTCTTAGTAAGAATCCTTCAGTCTTTTGAACTGACTTATCTTCCAATCCGTTTCCGTTAAAATATGTATAACCAATCTCATCGAATGCGAGAGAGGTACCTATTGGTTGGATACGGTACATAACGTGAATCTCTGTATCAGGATGTCTCCAACCTTCAAACATAACCTTCAATGTATTAGCAGGTTGTAGAAGATTGACGACCTTAGTAATATAAACAGCATCATTTAGATCACCTGAATTCTTCTCTGCACCAGAATCTGAAGCAGGAATATGGTTAATTCTATTAGATGTTGTAATAAGTGAACAACGATCAGTATCAACAATAGGACTGATGTTCTTATTAGCTGTTGATAACAAGAGTCTCATAGTAAGTGATTTAGAACCACTTAACTTAGCATCTTCATTAACCTTAGAACAAACAAGTTTAGGGAAGGTTAGATAGTTATCTTCATTAGCGATACAGTCAAGATATACACCATCATTAATGAATGATGCTTCATCAATATTGTTACCATCCTTAATGGATGTAGCAGAAACAGCATTCAAACGAGGAATGACATCTGTCTCTGGGAAGATATTCATCTGTAACTGAGGATAGAACTGTTCGAATTGAACGTTCTGAGTTGCAGTAATATTACTTCCACCGCTAGTAATACCATTAGTAGATACAGATGTAACTGCAACTTTATAAGAATCTAATGTAGGTGAACCAATTCCAGTATGTAACTTGTTAATTTCTACAAGAGGAATACCGTCAAGGTTATAACACTCAATGATACTTAGAGAACTATGTACCAGAGCAGCAGTACCTGCCTTACCACGAGATCCAGAAGGTAGTGTAATGATCTTACCATCAGCAGATATTGCACTATATTCAATAATCTCAAAATGTCTTTGACCAACTTCAGGGTCACGAATTATCAGATAACCTGGATTACTTGTTCCTACAATAGCACCATTAATAGTTGTATGGAATGCTGAAGCATCATTAATGTGTAACTGGAATGTACCTGATACACCATCAGATGCAGTAATACCATTTGTATGGTATGCAGAGTCAATAATTGTAGGAGCAACTTCTGACTCTACTCCTTCAATCTTCACGTTGTTAGCTGAATCGTGCATACCGTGGTTAGCGTGCATCACTGTAATCTCAGTTGCTTGGTTAAAGTATGAGATAGGAGCAGCAGGATAATCATTAATATCATCACCACTTATTGAAACACCACCAGATGCGATGGTACCAGAACCAGTTGTAGATCCATCAGTATCCTGAGTAATAGCATCACCAACAGCAAAGGTTCCTGTGACTGATTTAATTGAAACAACACCAGTACCTGAGTTCCAAGCGGTAACCATACCAGATGCACCAGTACCATTTGTTAAAGTATCATCAGCATTAAATGTTCCTGTAACACCAGTTAGTGTAAGATCAGCAAGTGATCTTGAAGATACTAATCTATAAATCCAGTTAGCACCAGACTGTACACCTTCTCTGAAGGTTCCATTAACATCATCAACAATAATGTAAGAGTTAGATGATCCTTGTACACCTTGTACAACTTCTCTAATAATTGCAGAAGGAACAGGTGAAGTATCAGTCTGTGTAATCTCAGCACCAATAGTGTAGTTTGCAACGTGATCGGAAAGAATGATTTTAATTTGGGGTTTTAAAGTCATTATTGGATTGCTTCTTAGTTCAGCAATACCACCGTTACCTATTGCTAGTTCTGAATTATTAAAGACAGCAGTACCACTTGTATTCTCAGCAAACTCTGCTTTAAATAGATTGAACTTAAGATCTTCATACTGGTCAGCAGTCCAAGTAGATGCGTTCTGTGATTTGAATAGAACACCTGCATATGGCTGTTCAGAGATTGTTCTATCGTTAGTAACATCATCCTCACCCATTCTGGAGATCCAGAGTTTATATTCATTAGAGTCAGAAAGAACAACTAAACAATATTCTCTGTTTTCTCTAACATAAATTGGTGATGGGAATGTAAACTTAGTAAGAACAGTACCATTCTCAGATAGATTAATCTGTGAAGGTAGAAGAGTAACATCAGAGAAAGCAAGAACCTTAGTAGTTGGATATCCATTTGCCATCTCCCTAACCTGTATCGATACAGGAATTCTGTTATCTTTTGTGTTAAAGAATAGATCAGCACTTGTTAAGAATGCACCACCCTTAGATTCAACTAAGAAGGACTGTGCAAGAGGGTCATACCAACCTGTGTCTCTGGTTGCTGTAGAGTTATCATTAACAATTCTGTCAGATACAACTGTATCTCTAACAACATCAGCATTTCTAACAGCAAGAATTGTCTGTTGCTTGGTTTCAATAACACCAGATGCAACGTAAGTATTTGATGCAGAAGAATCAACCTGTCCTGGAATTCTAGAGTCGGTTTCAGATGTTGTTAAACGTACAACACGTGTACCAGTTGCAAATCTTGGGTTGGTAGATACAGCAGGATTAGGTATCCACATAATACCTTCCATATCACCGTTAGTATTTGCAATCAAACGCTTAGTCTTAACAACTGCACGAGCACCAGAGGTTTGTCCTACAAGGATCTCAGTCTCTAATGGGTTACCAAAATATTCACCAGCAACTGTCTCAGACATTGTTTGAGTATCAATGTTGAGTAAAGGTGTAGTAGATGCATATGATGTTGGTAGTTCACTCTGATCATAAGGTGATAGTCCATCATCAAATCCTGTCTCAGGACTTACAAGTAATAATCTACATCCAGATGTCTGACCAATAACCTTTTCACCAGTAACAAATGGTGTATTATTAGTACGGTTATCATCGACTGGGTTCTTAATAACCTCAATCAATCTTGGTGTAGTGTAGAAGTTTACATCTAAATTATCAATGAAAGCATAGAATCTTGTATTAGGCTTAAGACGCTGAATCTTAAATGCAATGTTTCTAGAACGAATGAATGGAACTACTGTTCTTTCAATCGTCTTATCTCCTAATGACTGACGATCAACACGTGGAGTGATAATAGTTCTAATACCAGAACGTGTCTGTGATCTAGTAGTATTTGTTTGAGTTGTAGTAATCCTTCTAATATAAGGCCACTGACCTCTTCTCATAGTCCGAGTATCAGTTCTACTAGAACTAGAAGTCCAGTTAGTTCTCCAAGAGTTCCATTGAGTTGGAACCAAACCTGTGTTTGTATCTCCACCAAATCTTTGAACTTGTGCAGTAAAGTCACCTTCTAGATTTACAACTTTATCAGGTGCACGACGTGTATCAACCCAGTCATCAGAAGAAGGATATAGATCCAATCTACCAATATAAGCAAACACGTTGAATGGGTTTACATTCTCAACACGTGAACAATATGGTTGAACAATAAATGTTACTTCATCATATGGAAGAGTTAGAGTACCAACCTCGTGATATCTAACTCCACTAGATCCACTCTCAGTATATTGTAGTGCTACGTTAGTAGTATAGTGAGAAGCACGTAACTTACCTTCTGCAAAGTCAACAGCACAAGCAAAGTCTTCGTGCTTTGTTGCTGCTGAATCGAAAGAAGTAAAGTCATCTACAAGGAAACCATTCTTAAACTTATCAAATCCATCACTATCTTTAACAGATAGAGATGCAGTTTCCATTTCAAGTAAGTTTAATGCAGTATAATATTCTAAATTATCAATCCTTCTTTCCATTAAACCGATATCACGCATAGTGAATCGTCTGTTATTCTCTCTTACAATGTGTACTCCCTCTGGACCATAACCATAAGGTTCGTGATATAGAGTTGCAAGTAACATTGCATTATCAATATTTGCAGGAATATCATCTCCCTCACCAGGAATACCTTTAATTATTTTAAATCCTTGCTGATCAGTTAAGAATAGTTTATCAATTCTACCGACATAATAATCATAGTCACAACGGAAGTCAGATTCTGGCTTAGGAATGTCAATAACAGTAGCGTTATTTGCAACACCACCAGATGAGAATCCTCTATCTTTAAAGTCTAAACTTGCACAGTTAACATAATATGGTGATCCAACAGTACCTGAACCTGATAATACTGGGGTTACAGCAGGTCTGAAATCAAGAACATCTCTTAGTTCTCTAGTTTCACCATTAAATTCAATACTTGGAATAGCAGCATAATCAATACCAACATAAGATTGTGAAGCAAAATAATCACCTGTTGCTTCGTGAGTGAACCTGTTGAATACAATCTTTAATTTACGAAGAGGTGCACTAGCCTGACTATATCTGATTAGTTTACCAATGTCATAATAGTGACCTAATTGATTAGGATCAAGGAAGAAGTTTTCAGTAATATTACGAGAACCATTGTTGATTGAACCATCAGCATCATTAACAAGACCACTGATTACATTACCATTAGAATCAAAACCATTAACAGTCTCACCAAGTGTGAACCTATTATTATTCTCATAAACAAAATGACAGACATATGAGACAGAGTTAAATTCTACAACACGTGCCTTTGCCTTAGATGTTTGTCCCTCAATGATAGTACCATTTTGGAAGATGGTAGCATCTTGCATCGTTAAATGAGGAATAACAGCAGCATTATCATCATTAGATTCATATACTGCGTGAATATGATATACGTCAGTAGAACCTAAAGATATCTCTTCATCCTCAATACGTGTACCATATAATGAACCATAAGTTAAACCATACCTGATATTGTCAGAAGAGTTGGCAGTACGCTCAACCTTCATCACTTCCATCTCAGTAGCATTCTTTAATTTCTTCTCTGCTTGGTTTTTAGATACTGAAGTAATCAATCTAGCAGTTGTTACACCAGTCAAACCTGTAACTGTTAAAGAAGTTCTAGGTGTACCTGTACTGTTAAATGAATGGGATGATTCCATATCAATAACTGTACCTGCAGTTGGAGCAAGAGACACTAATTGATAATGATCTTTATCATATGAAAGGAATTGTTCGTCTGCTGGTAATGAGATTGTAAAGTCATTAGCACCAGTAACAGTTATATCATCAAATGTACGTGCAACTATTGCTGATTCATCAGCGATTGATTTAATAGATGCTTTAGGCATCTCAATCATAAGGTCAGCAAGTTCTGGATTATAAAGTTGAGGTCTGCGTCTAACTATAAATCCATAGTCAGCATTAGCAATAGGACCAGCATTACCACCATAATTAGCACTAGTAGCACTTGTTATTTGGTTGTCAATGTTTGTTGATACTGTACTAATAGGTGTAATTTGAAGTTCATCAACACCATTAACAGTAAGAATATCACCTGGTCTTAGATCTAACGTAAAGTTAGATTGTGTACCTGTTAGAGTACCACCAGGATTACCATTAACATTAAAGTTAGTACCAGCAATAACTGTTTCCTGATCTAACAGTAAATCCATCGCAAAAATGATGGCGTTAGTATCAGGATCTTTACCAGTTATACCTTTAGCATCAGTAATCTCATACTTATAAACATCACTAAGAGTACCAATTTCTACACCATCTCTCTCGATAACTTCACCATCACGGAAAGTACCATAGACTTGGTATACCTTAATTAGATCAACACCAGTATAATCTGCTTCTACAAATGCTTTTGCTTTAGAACTACGTCCTCTAATAACGTGTCCTTGTGCAAGAGTTACATTACCACTCATCTTCATCAGAGTTAATGGTTGTAAGTCAAACACATACGCCTTAAATATAGTTGCTTGAGCATTAACTGTTGTACCATTATGATACTCAAATGCTGCAACACGACCATATCCAACGATATTACCAGATGCAGTTAGGTTATATCCAGGAGCATCATCTCTAAACTCAATAACCTGATAGTTCTCAGTAATGCTATTACCGTTAATAATAGGTGAACCCTTAACGTTGTTACCTAAGAAGAAGTTACCAAGTTCAAATGGGATAATAGAGTTCTGTAATGCAACAGTGCTCCTTGATTTTTCTAGATCAACATAGGTAGGAACAAGAGTCTCAGACTCATATCCTCTAACGTATGCTTTACCTGGACCAACTTCAGTTACAAAATGTGATTCAGATGATACTACACCACCAGGAGATTGTCTACCAGGCAAATATACACCACCATTGATACCATCATTTCTATGCTCTCTTATACGAACATCAAAATCTCTTACAGTATAATCACCAGACTCATCATATGTTCTACGGGCAAGTTCCCTTGCCATCTCGTTATATGCAGTTCTCTCTACAAATGTTTCAATCTGTGATTGATTAATTCTTAATAGTTCAATAAAGTTTTTATCTGTATCATCGTCAATAACTTTCTTAACTAGACTGGTTCTGATTCTAAATCTGTGTCCACCTGGAGCAGAGTAGTTAGAAGTACCAGTTGCATTGTCATTTAGACCAGGGTCATCTTCTGGAGTCACAATAGACTCAAAGATTTCTAGACCAACCCTATAAGATGGGTAGTTTGTATACTGATCAAGGATGATAGTTTGTTCAACAACGTCAACAAAATATCCACGAATAAAATATACACCTTGTGTAATTGATGCAGTAGAACCTACAGCAGTAGAATTAGTAGGTAACAACTGTGCAAATGGAGTTCCGATCTCAATCAAAGAACTACCATAAGTGATTTCAGACTCACAAATCAACTGTTCATTATCAACAAAGGTTGATTCTGTAGAATCTGTACCACCAGAAGTAAGATATTTAACGTATAGAGTAATATAACCACGCTCAGATTCACTAGCAGGTATAGAGAATAAAATCTTTGCCTTAACACCAGTAGTCAAACCACTGATAATTGTACCATCTAATTGAGTTCTATATTCTTCAACGTCTGCACCTAAGAATGAACCTTGAAGTATAACTGCTTTAGCGTCTAAGTCATAACCTATTTGACCTGGGATGACCATAGAGCCATCTTTAAACATATGCGAACCAAACGATTCAACCTGATTCTGCATCAGGGATTGCATAGTAGTAAGTTCTCTCGCTTGGATAGGATATCCAGGACGGAACAGTACTCTATAAAAGTTATTCGCCTTATCGAAATCGTCGAAATATGGCGATATATTCAGATTGGTATTCTGTGGCATTGTTTTAGAACTCTACTACGATCTTAATGTCCTCAATTTGGTCGCCAGCACGGGAGATTGCTCTCCTATTGTCTATGTAGATGACTTTTCCAGAGTCCTTTTTCACTTCTGGCTTGGCGTAACCAGATGTAAATGACATACCAAGATCATATTCAGTGTTGTTAATAACACGTGTTGCTTCGCCAGGTACGATTGGGAAGTTAATGTCTGGGTCGGCAGAGGTACCAGATCCAGATCCAACAACAGTATTACCTCCATCAAACACGGTCTTATTACCAGAAATTTCTGGGAAGATACCATCCACTCTGTTCTGGAAATATTTCAGAACCTTAGTTGTGCTATTCCAAGAAACAACACGTCCTCTAGCAGTAACCTGTTGACCACCAATAGTACGTGTTTGTGTAATAATTTCATCAGTATTAAATGAACCTGTGAAATCTGGAGAGAAAATCACAGCATTAGCAGCAGACAAAGTAATAGCGTCTGCCAATTCTTCGGTACCGTACTTACTTGGATTTAATACTAATCCAATACGACGGTAATCATTATCAGTTGGGAAGTCACCTGATCCTTCATCGTAGGTGAACTTCGTGTTAATCATCACTCGGAATCCACCCAACTCAATAGCTGGATTAGATCCGTGACCACCTTTAGGAGGGATGATAACGTCAATAGCACCACCACTACCAGTACCTGCACCAATACCATTGATTTCATCAATGATAACTTTACCAAAGGAGTAATTAGATCCTCCAGAGGTTACAGTAGCACTAACAATGCGACCACCGTCCACCACGACACTAATCCTACCGCCCGTGCCATCTCCCTTGATCGGGATATTTTCGTACGTTCCATTGTTATATCCAGAACCAGATGATTGTATAACCACTGTATCTATCTCACCACCAACAGCGTCAGATTGTACAGCAGTATCTTGTAACACAGGCATATAATCGCCTGAGAAGAATTTCAAGACCTGTCCAACGGGGATAGTAAACATATACTTCCAACGATAACCGTCGGCGGTAGTAATAATAGAAGTACTAGTTCCAGTAGGTTCAACCGTTGAAGGTTTTCCGTTAGGGTCAGAGGGTGAAGTTCCATTGTATATACATTTGTAAGCTTGATACGATGAGTTGACAACATAGAAGTCAGCATCATATAGCTTAGTAGCACCAGAAGATGCAGTCTTACTGGATGAATAATCGTGACGATACATATCGTACACATAACCCAAACCACCAGTAGTTTGTTCTGGAGGTATCCAGTCAATACGACGTATGACCTGAACAGAGTCGTTTGCTAAGACTCTCTTCATAGAGATCATATCATCGTAACTATCTGAGAATTCTTGGAAAGAATCGACAGGAGTTGGAGGGTTATTCTCATTATCCCATTCTTGTGGTCTTCCAATAAAAACATACAGACGATCACGATTTGCACCAGCAGCTATATCGCTCTGGTTCTTATCGGGACCTTCTAGCGATTTGATGAATTTTTCTGCGGTAAAAATCCTAAATTGATCGGTTAGTAATGCCATTGGCTGCTTGTGCCTTCCTTTTATTTATACTGGGTTTAATCAGGCTCGTTTCGAACTGCTGTAGGATACTCAATTCTTAGAGTAGTTCCTATTGCACCAGTACCAGAACCAGTGATTAATTCATTTGAATTCCATAGGGAATTACCATTATTTTCAACTACAGAACCAACAGTAAGTTTCTTGGTTTGACTATCCCAAGCAGTTACTGTTGCTGTAATTCCTGTAATAGATCCTGTTACAATTTCACCTACAGAATAGTATTGAGCAGCACTTTGATCAAGACTACGGAACGTAAATTCAACTGTAGCAACGTGAGCATCACCATCACCTAATGCACCAGCAACTGATACTGTAGGAGATAGTGAAGGAACAGAACCATCAGTCATTTGGTCACCAACTGCAAACAAAGTTGTGTTAGTACCACCAAGAGTCTCTTCTATACCATAAAGTGATACTGCTATACCACCATCTAGATTTATTTCACCTTCAAAATCTGTACCTGTATTAATTATGTCAGGGATACCATCACCTGCACCATCTAATTCAGCGATATCTTCGAATGCTTTATCAGGTATCTCATTAAATGGATCTGTCAAAGTAACAATGTCGTTTCCAGCTGAATCAACAATGTTGTGTGGAGCAACACCAGTTTGAGATGCAGCTGCAACACCACCAGTAAAGTCAATTACCTGTGATTTAACTTGTGAAGAACCACCATCAATGAATGCTAATTCATCAACCTCGAACACCAAATATAATGAACGAGTTGCTGCAACCCAATCATATACACGAGCAACTTTGTTACTTGAACTTTCATTAGTTCTTACAACTCTGTCACCAACGTTGAAGTTATATCCTGACGTACCATCACTAAGATTTGCAAGACTATCTAAGACAACTTTCTGATCATATCTAAAATTAAGTGCACGATCACAACCAGTAAAGGATGTTAGTGTCTTACCTGTATAACGAATAACTTCCCTACCAAGTAGGATCTTACCTGAGCCTGGATAGGGAGTAGTTGTCTGTACAAATACAGTCTGATCGTTCTCTCCAACATCTTGAAGAAGACCTGTTATGTCATATAATGTCGAGTTAAATGACTGTCTATTTCTAGACTCTTTTGTGAGATCAGTATTTCTAGTGAATAGAACTTGAGGATCAGTGGAATAACCACCACCAGGATTGGTAACAGCAATATTAGTAATAGCACCCAGATCAACTGTTGCTACTGCTTTACCTCCAGATCCACCACCTCCATTCAATAGAATTACAGGTGGAGTTTCATAGAACTCACCTTGATTTGATACGTTAATAGATTTAACAATACCAAATTCATCAACCTCAGTAACACCAGTAGCACCTTGTCCACCGCCACCAGAAATAATAATGTTAACATCACCTATTTCATAACTGGCACCAGCTTGTTCTAATGACAAACCAGTTACCAAACCATTTACAGGACGTAGTTCAGCACCTGATCCACCACCACCTTTTATATCAGCAGTAGTAGCATCAGAGAAGTAATCGTCTCCGTTAGATAAAACTTGAATATATTGTAACGAACCAGCTGGAGCAGTTAAATTACCATTAATATCATATTGATCTTCGTCCCATAATATTGCTTTTGCCTTAGCACCGTGTCCAGCACCAGCAGTTTCTATATCAATTCTAAATGGATCATACCCTTCACCAGGATCTAAAACCTTAACAGCAGCGATCTGTCCTCCTGTAGAAATAACAGGCTCAAGAATAGCCTCCCTAATGGGAGTACCACATCCTGCGATCTTTAGTTGAGGTGGATCAGAGCTGTTATACCCAGTACCACCATCCACCACATAAACATCTCGAACGCCAAAAATAGAGTTAAAGAGTGGTTCAATTTTTGCTCCTGATCCTGGGACAGTTCTTGTTGCCATTTATCATTTTACCGTAATTGTTCCGTTCATATCGGAGTGTTCTGTGCACTGATAATATAAAGTATTAGGTGCATCAAGTGGAACGGTAAAGGTTTGCATACCTGTGTTTGATCCACTAACACCAGTTGTATACTCTGTACCAGATAGTCCAGAAGTAGACTGAAGTCTTAATGGATGTGTACCACCTGCTTGGTTGTGCAAGTCGTAAGTGAATCCTCTATGGAATACTAATCCAGCATTAGATATGTTAGATCCTAATCCAGGACCATTAACTGTATATGCACTCATTCCAGATGCAGTAAACCTATAAAGTAATGTTGGAGATGGTTTGTAGATAGTTGCATTATCGTGACCCTTAATGATAGATGCACCAGCAGGAGCATTACCTATCTGAGTCTGGAATCCACCACCAACTTCACTGAAGTTAGTACCATCATTTGCAATATCAAAGGTACCGTTAGTACCAATCTTCATTCTCTTAGTACCAATCTTGATCTCACCATCAGCAGGGAGTTCAAGGTTTCCATCAGAATCAATCTTAAGTTTTCTAGTAGAAGCACCAAATCTGATTTCTCCATCAGGAACCGTTAGGTTACCAGATGAATCCATTGCTAATTTGTGAGTAGTACCAAATTGAATTTCAGTATCCTGATCAAGAACTAAGTTATCATTACCATCAAACTCTAGAAGCTTCTTAGAACTAGAATCTCCAAAACGTATTTTGGATCCAGTAAGTTCTAGAATACCATTATCATCAAAGAATAATTTGTTGCCACCACCAAAGTCTAAATTCTGTCCACCAATATCAACTTTACCAGATTCATCTTCACTTAGAAGACGGTTGACTGAAGTGATATGAACAGGATTTGAAACAGATAATTCTTGAGACTGGTTAGCACCAACAGCAGCTACTTGGATGTAACCACGTGCTGCACCTGCTTCAGCAGTGAATGAAGTAAACTCAACCTCTGCTTTAGCACCAGTTGAATCTTCAATTTCTAATTTTGTTCCAGCCTTCATAGCAACGAAACGTAATCTAAACTTCTCTTCTTGTGTAGAATCTTCTGAAGATAATTTAGAAGCAATGGTACGAGTAGCACCAGTGTCGATACTATTAACTGTATGTGGTTGTTTCTTCTTACGTTGCATCTCCTGAGTAGTAGGCTCAGTAGATAATGCAGTATCACCCAACCAAAGTGAAGAGTTGACTAAGTAAGCATCTCTGAAACGTAATGTAGAAGAACCCAAGTCATAAGCATTATCAGTATTAGGAAGGAAGTTTGTAGAAATAACAACCTCATCACTACCATTGTTGGTAAGATTTGTTATTGCAGAACCACCACCTCCACCACCTTGTAGATCGTCGCCTGGCTGCCAGCGAGCATTTGCAGTATTCCACTTAAGAACCTGTCCGTTAGTAACCCCGCTAACGTCCACGTCAGTAAGATTCGATGCTGCAAGTTGACCCTCCGTAAACGTACTACCATTCCATTTAAGGACTTGGTTCGTTGAGGGTGATGCGATTGTTATTTGAAGGTTAGTGCTATCTCCAAGGGATGCGTATAACTCATCTATAACATTATTGAGTTTAATAGCACCGTCTCGTAAGGTATCACCTGTTCCGTCATTGGCACTTACGCCAATATTAAGGTTCTGCTTAGCCATAGTAGTGGGGTTTTTCTACAGTTTTATTTATGTAAGGTCGAATTCATAATTAGTTAGGTCAAAACGTACATCATTTCTAGCAAAGTCTGGATTGTTATTGTCTCTATCAAAAGGAATAGATGTCATATCGAATTTACCAACAATACTGTCCCATTTCAGTACTGCTGAAGTATCTTCGCCACTAGTACCACCAGTGACTGTAAGGATAACAAGATTAGATGCAAGAGGGGAGTTAGATGCCTGTTGTGATTCACCTAAAGGACCAGTAACAATACATCTAAATCGATATCCAGTCATATATGCTTGTGCTAAGACTGAATAAATTGAGGTATTAGCACCAGTTATATTAGCCCAAGCAAATCCACCATCGGTAGATACTTGCCATTGATACCCTTTAGTACCATCTTCAGGTTCTATAACAGCAAGTAAACTAAACTGTTGAGTACCACCACTAGCAATAGTTGCATTAGTAGGTTGGTTAGTAATGACAATACTAGGAGTAACTGGTGCATCTCCACCACCTTCACCTTCACCACCTGATGATTCCTGTCCAATACCCTGATTTGCTGGTATATTTAGAGTTTCTTTAGAAGAAAGACCAAATATATAAGGGAATTTTGGTGTCATATAACGATTGGGAAGAACCGTTATTACATTAGTACCCCCCATCTCTGGGTGATATAGGCACCAATAATAGAGATTTGCAGGTGCATCTTCAGGTACAGTGATCTCTACATACGCTCCTGGATCACCAGGTGTACCAACAACAGTAACACCATCGGTATACTCAGTTCCACCTTGATGCGTTCCATCTACAGTAGATGAAAATCTAAATGGATGTGGATGATTGCTACTATCTGATTGATCAAATCTATATGTACTTCCCTTTATAAATGTTAAGTTTGCAAATTCTACTCCATCTATAAAGTAATCACCTTCTTGTAATGTTACCGTATAGTTTTTACTTTCTGTTTCGTCTCCCCAGAGGGTGATGAAGTAAGCAAAAGTGCCATTGGGATACTCAGGAGTATGACAAAAACGACCATTATAAACATCTAAATGCCTCCCTACTTTATCTACATTATATTCATAATCCTCCATTAATGCACCTTTAGGAGGATTTGCTGTTGTAGTACCATATGCAGGTCTATTAACAGCAATAGATTCTTTCATCTGATATCCAGTCTCCATTAAAACTACTGGAGAAGTATTATCCTGTGGTAAATTATATCCATAAGGACCATAAACAGGATAACCATCAAATGCAATACCTAAAATCTTAGAGTGTCCGTCAGGGTGACGCATATTGTCACCAACATACTGACTTAATCCATAGTAATCATTATAAGCACCCATCACCTGATTGGTTTTCCAAGCACCTATAAACTCACCGTCAATATAATGATATTGATCATTAGCATTAGGACGACCACCAGCATCATCATCACCAGGATTGTACATACCAAAAGCATCAGTAGCCACCCAATTAAATCCATTTGGAGGACTACCAAGAGTACCTGCAGATGGATTATTTAAAACAACTCCATTAGCACTTATTCCAACAACACCTAGTGGTAAACTACCACCTGCTTGAGTGTTAGTACCACCTCTATATGAAAAAGCGTGACTAAAAGTATAAGACTCAACATCATTAGAATTGTTTGCATTAGGGAACGTACCCTTAGCAACGGGATTCGGTAAACCATCTCCCGTTACTGTGAGTACATCATTGCTTGGATTGTAACTACCGTTTGCTGCCATTAGTTGTCATCAAATATTTGATCTGGGGTGAAGTTATCAACTGTGGTAGAACCTATGTTGATTGTCAGTATGGAAGATTGAGATAGGGTTGGTGTAGCACCAAGTGATGTTAATCCGACTCTAAATTCATCTCCTCCGTCACCCTGAGTTGTAGCAGGTGTAGTATATGTTGGTGATGTAGCTCCGTTAATATTTATCCATTCATTAGTACCGTAGTCCTTCTTCTGCCACTGATAGTTAATAACTCCACCAGCAGGAGTTGTGGATGCGATTACAGTAAAGGAAGCAGTCTGACCTTGGTTAACTGTTGTGTTAACTGGTTGTGATTCAATAGTGATATATGATTCACCTTGTGCTTCAGATTCACCTTGAGGAATGTAGTTAGGATCATAAATGTCAATACCACCGTTAACACCAGCACCTGTAGGTCCTAAGAATGTTTCATCAACTGTCGTATGAACATCCACTGAAGGTAGTACATAACCTTGACCAGCATTCTTAACATCAATACGTGCGAGACCAACAAGTGCTTTGATCTTACCACCAAAACCAGAGGAGGAAATCACATCAACTTGAGGACGTGATGTATAACCATCACCTGAATTTGTTAGAATTGCTTCAGTAATACGACCTCTCTCGATATTTGCAAGTGCTTGTGCGTTACGTCCACGTACAGATCCTGTGTACTCGAAAGTAATTAGTGAGTTAGAAGACTCAATAAGAGCAACTTCTCTTTCAAATTCCTCACCCTCGATTGCTAGTTTATCACCAGTTTCAATTGGAGGTACAACTGTTGCTGCGATAACGTCAACATCAGAACCAATGTAGGAGAATGCAACGAATGTAGAACCCGCACGAGGAACTTCAGAGAAGATAATACGTGAACCAACAAGTTCAAAACCGATACCTGGTTCCTGTACAACACCATTTAACTGACAAATAATATTATTCTCAGGTCTGATAGTGTTAGACTGTACACCTTCAGTCAATGTTAGTGAGTAGAATACTCCACCCAACTTCAAGTTAAAGGAGTTACGTAATGAATCAAAGTCGAATGAAATGTCATCTAATTGTCTCAACTTACCTACGTAAACACCGTGGAATGTTGAATTAATTGCAGGTGCTTCAGTGAACTGAATGTTATCTGAGAATGCGGTGAATGCATTATTACCACCTGGAGGTTGTAGGATTCCATTCACGAAGATCATCATATGACCTGCAGGATCTGGGAAGTATGCAGTACCGTTATTTTCGGTTAACTTGAAGTCCTTAGTTACACCATCAAATCCTCTGAAGTACCTTCTTACACGACCACGTAGTGTCTTCGCAACTGAACAAGCACCTCTGAATCCATAATCACCAATAATCTGTGAGTTCTTCAGGAAGGTTCCAGAAGCATCACCAAGATGAATGATTGCACGTAAACCAATTTGCTCAATTCTCTCAATACGTCCATATGCAGTTGTTGCGGTAATTACAACAGAAGAGATAGCGGATGTGTATACACTTGGGAAGTTAGATCCAGAAGGAATCTTAGCAAGTTGATAAGCAACATCACCAGCAATAACTGTTAAATCATCACCGATAGCAGAGAATCTACCTTCTTCATTTGCAAGGTAAACGTACTTGTTATCAACATCGTGTTCAGTAACAACGAATGTGTGACCAACTGACTGACCTGCATTTTGAAGTTGTAGTACATCACCAACCTTAAATGTATCATCTACACCAAAGTCAGTAATTAATGATGCATATTCAAATCTAGTAATCTCGGTAGAATGGATATACTCACCAAATCCAGGCATAATATTAAATGCCTCAACTTCAATAATTTGATCAGTAACAGAACCATAGATAACATCTCCAACACCATAGTTACCAGTAACAGTCTCAATATCAAATGTTACACGACCTGACTGGTTATCGAGTAGAGCACCATCATTATTGCGTACGATAAGTGCATTTGCTCTACCAGAATCTTGCTTACTGAATAAGAGATCAGTTGCAATAAATTCACCCATTCTAAAGTTAACTAATATACGCTTATGGGTAGCATCACTAACAGTACCTTGAGCACCAGATGTTAATCCTTCAATATTATCTCCTTGTACAATGTTACCACCAGTAAGAACTAACTTAATGTAAGTAGTATTATCTGTTGCAAGGATGGTTCCTTTATTTCCTGTAGCACCAGTCTTAACAACTTCCTCACCATTAACAAATATTTCAGGATCGCTAGTAACTGTAAGTGGTAAGTAAATGACATTATAAAGAACCTTAGCCCAGTTATCTTGTATTCTAATAACTTCAGCATATGCACCAGTAGTATCACCAAAGAATATATCTGCAGGTTGTATACCACCAGAGATAGGTGTTGGTACATTACGCTCACCAAATGTTGATGGAGTACGATGTATACCAGTCTCATCAACTACAGATAATGTATGAACTTGACCTGCTGTTCCTGGAGATAATAATTCAATCTTATCACCATCAATGTATTCTGAAATCCATATTAGATTTTCAGTAGTATCTGGGTGAATGAAATATACTTGCTTGTCTAGTTCAGCAATAGCAGAACCTAGAACTGTGTAAGTAACACGATCATATGCTTGGAATAAATGTCCATTAGGAGCATCAATAGAACCATCAGTATTAACCATAGTTCCAACATTAAATTGGAACTTAAGGTAAGCTGTAGGTAGAGTTGATCTATTAAGTGCAACTTCAATTAAGTGGAATAACTGCCAAACCTTATGTTGTGCTGTTTCAGTAGGACGTAGTTCTCGATTCTCATATGGTACCTCTTGGTTATAAGGACCAGGATTATCTGCTTTTTGCTGAAGAACTTTAAGTACCATATCTTTAACAGCAGCAGTATGATACAACAGATATGTTCTGAAGATATTAGGGAACGCTATGAAGTTACCCTCGGCATCAAACCAACTGTTAACTAATTCGAGAGTTTTGATATTACCATCAGTAATTAAGTCATATATCAATGCTTTACGGATATTAGTTGAGAATGTTTCGTCTCCTGTATATCCACCATAATTTTGCATAGTCTTGTAATATGATTCACGATCAATATACTGATCATTGAACCATATCAATCTTGCTGCTTGACGATACATTTCAGGTGCACGACCAAGTGTCATATTAATCATATCTGCTAATGTATTAGAAGCAGATACTACGTTATAACAAATACCACCACCAGATTGTAATGTATTATTTTGAAGTGGAGCCTGTCTAAAGACAGATTGATTAGTAAACCAATTACCATTACCTTGAGCAGCAGTGTCAATAACATTAAGTGGATAATTAAACAACTGTATTATTTGAGATCCAACAACAGCACATTCACCATTACCAGCTTGATCATAAGTTATTGTTAAATCACGAATTGCAGCACGTTCACCTGTTAGTGGCCATTCACCTGGTAGAGTTCTATTAATACCAGCAATGTATGCTTCAGGATTACTTACACCAGAACCAAACAGATTGATAGGAATATTCATCAATGTAGTAATAGCAGATGCTTCATTGCTACAACGTGCAGCACCACCGCCTGTATAAGAGGTAATAGCATTACTCTGAGAACTAATGAAGGTATGAGCATAAGCACCACCAGTGTGTACTGCTGCTCTTCTAATTCCGTGAGGAGTAGCACTCACAAATGTATGAGTTGTAGTGTTAGTAGAAGGAGCAGATGCTAGAACCTGTACAGTAAATGTGTCAGTTGTGACGTTAGAAATAGTCATAACTCTATTACTGAACGGATCAGTTGGACGTGGATATGGGTGCTCAGTATTGTTACTATCTTCTAAGCAAGTAAAGACTAATGAATAATCATCAAGGATAATTCCATCACCATTACTCCATCCGTGATCAGGAACTGTAACTGTCATAATACCTGTAGCAGGTAAGTATGAAGCATTAGTTACTGTCTTCTTAGTTGGTCCTTCAAATACGTGTGTATAAAGTCCACCACTACGTATTGCCATTCCCTTAGAACTTACATACTTGTGATCATAAACTCCACCACCAAGTACTTGAGGTTTGGTGATTGAATTAGCAGCAGCAGACTGGAATACGTGAGTTGTAGTGTTTGTAGAAGGAGTTACATCTAATACCTTCACATCAAATGTGTTAGTAGTTACGTTAGAAATGCGAAGCATTCTTCCAGATGCAGGGTCACCAGGACGAGGATAAGCGTGATCTGATCCTTGACCATCTTGATCACAACGGAATGTTACTGCATTATCAGCAAGATAAATGTACTCACCTTCATAGAACTTATGATTATTAAGAGTCAACGTCATAACACCTGTTGTTGGGTTGTATCCAGCACTGCTAGGTGTCCAAGTTGTCTGTTGATTGACGAAGTTATGAGTTGTAGTGTTAGAAGAAATACCAACGTTAATTGAAATTGTTCCATCAAGATGATGAATACCATTAGAAGTAGCAGATACAAACTGATGAACTGTCTTATCAAGGTTAGCGTGTCCTACATATACATCAAAATCGTTTGTACCTACATTAGAAATTGGTAGATACTCATTATATGAAGGATCATTTTCTCTTGGATATGAGTGAAGTGTTTCATTATCATCTCTAGCACAAGTAAATGTGATGGAATTTTCAGCCATCTTAATACTATCTCGTGCAACTTCAAGTCCATCAGCAGTTGCAGATACAAATGTATGAGCAGTCTGGTTAGAAATTGGACCTCTACCGAAGAAATTACCAACGTTAACTTCAAATGTATTGGTACTTGCGTTAGTAACAACTAAGAAACGTTGAGATGCAGGATCACTTGGTCTTGGATAAGTATGGTTTGTAGCATTACTATCCTGAGCACAAGTGAATGTTAAAGAGTTATCAGCAATTCTTACTCTGTCACCATTCTTCATTCCGTGAGCAGCACTTGTTATTCTTAACATACTGGTTGTTACATCGTAAGTAGCACCAGTTACTGTCTTTTGGAGAGAGGTAGTAAACCCGTGATTCGGTATGGTGAGATTCATCACACCAGTATTGGGGTTATACTTAGCATTGGTTACAGTATGAGTAGTGTATCCAACTTGATCAATGTTAATTCCACGCTGATAGAATGGATCCTTCTTATGGATCATACCTCCAGCAGCAATTCCAGTATTAGTATGTGTGTAAATACCACCACCTCTGATTGCAGATCTTGTTATGCAATTAGCAGTACAAGACTTAAAGATATGTGTTGAAGTATTTGTAGAAGGTGCAGTCTCAAGAACCTTAACATTGAAGGTATCCTGAGTAACAGTATCAATTACCATCCACTTATCCCAGAATGGATCTGTTCTTCTTGGATAAACGTGATCACTAGCGTGACTATCTTTATCACAAGTGAATGTGAGTGAGTTCTCAGCAATCTTGATCATATCACCATCGTTATAACCGTGATTAGCAATAGTCACAGTCATAACACCTGTATTAGGATTGTAATTAATATCAGTTGGTGTCTTACCTACTTGCTGTATAAACTGATGAGTTGTAGTGTTTGTAGAAGGTTGTGAAGCAAGAACCTGTACAGAAATTGTAGTAGGTGTTGTTGCAATAATAGGAACAGATGTCTGATAAGTAGGATCTCCTAAACGTGGATAGGTATGATCTGTTTGATAGTTATCCTGAGCACATCTGAAGGTTAATGAATTAGCAGCAATACGAATCTTATGATCAGTAGTAAATTCGTGCTCACCAATCTCCATCTCCATAACACCCGAAGTTGGGTTGTAACTTACAGAGATAGGTTCAAATCCTGTAGTTGGTGTTGTACCAACGTGAACTTTAAATGTATTTGCCTGTACATCCTCAACTGGTAACCACTTACCGTAAGTAGGATCAGTAGCACGTGGATATGTGTGGCTGGAACCATTGTTATCCATTGTGCAAGTGAATGTAAATGCATTTAACTCAAACTTAACGAAGTCTCCATTAGAGTATCCGTGGTTGTTCAATGTTAGAAGCATATATCCAGTTTCAGGATCATATGATGCTGCTGTTGGTTGAGTTACTACAGTATTTGCTCTTGGATAAGTATGATTTGTCTGGTTGCTATCTAATCCACAAGTAAATGTTAATGAATCAGGTGAAATTCTAATATTGTCGTGCCTGTTAAAGTAATGGTTACCTATACCAAGTACCATTGTACCTGTAATTGGGTTGAAGTTAGCAGTAGAAACTGTATGTCCAGTTGAAGGAGTAGCACCAACGTTAACAGTAACCCATCCAGTCTGTTCTTTTAATCCACCAGCAGTAGCACCAACAAATGTATGAGCAAAGTTACCACCAGCAGAGATACCAACATTAACAGTGAATGTATTGGCATCAGGTGTTGATAGAACTTCTAACCAATGTCCTGCTTCTGGATCATCTGCTCTTGGATATGGGTGGTTAGTAGCGTTGCTATCCTTAGTACAATTGAATGTAATTGAATTAAGATCAAACTTAACTAAAGTAGGAGCAACGTGAATACTATTACTATTAGATGCTTCGAATACGTGAATACTCTGATCAGAGATAGCACCACCTAAAGCATTTGATCCAACATTAACTGTGAATCTATTTCTAGATGCTTTCTTAACTATTAAGTAAGTTCCTGATGCAGGGTCAGTTGATCTTGGATATGGGTGAGTTGAACTGTATTGGTCTTTAGAACATCTGAATGTAATAGCACCATCATCAATCATTACACTATCACCAACAGCAAGTTTATTGTCTGCAGAATAAACTTCTAAATCACCTGTTGCTGGATCAAACTTAGCAAAGGTTGGTGATATTGTACGCTTAGACTGGAATCCGTGACTATTAATAGTTGCAGTTAATACACCACTTGTAGGAGTATAAGTTGCACCAGTAATAGTATGAGAGTTAGAACTTGACTCTTTTATTTTTAAAGCAGTGTTTCTAGCAGGGTCAGTTAGACGTGGATAAACGTGCTCTGAAGCGTGACTATCCATATCACAGGTGAATGTTAATGCTTCATCTGCAATCTTAATAGTAGTACCATCGATTAACTTATGAGCACCAACCTTAATCATCATATCGCCAGTTTCACCATCATAATTAGCATCACCAACGCTATAGAATACAGCAGGTGTTGTACCAACGTTAACAGTAACAGAACCAGATTCTAGTTCTACACCATCATCCTCAGCAGAAATAAACTTATGACTGTAATTACCACCAGTAGTTACACAATTATTTGTAGCAGATATAAATGTATGCTGAGTTACGTTAGTAGATGGAACAACTGGTAAAACGTTTAAAGTAATAGAAGTAGCAGTTGTACCTGTAATTTCTAAAGAGTTACCATATACAGGGTCTTTAGATTTAATAAGACAGTTAGTTTCAGCACGAACGAATGTGTGAGTGTAGTTACCACCTGTTGTTATACAAGCAGGTACTGCTTCCTTAAAGATATGAGCAGTTGTATTAGAGGAGATACCAACGTTAACTGTAATAGTATTATCCTTTTTAATAATTCCGTTAGATAGACCTGAAACAAATGTGTGAGTTGTAGTATTTGAAGATGGAATAGCATCTAATACTTGTACACTAAATGTAGTTGCATTTGGAACAGTACTAACTCTAATCCACTTATCACTAATTGGATCAGTTGCTCTTGGATATGGATGGTTAGAACCATTACCATCTTCTAAGCAAGTAAAGGTTACTGCACCATCTCTTAACTTAACATAATCTCCAACAACTAATCCGTGATTAGCAGATGTTGTTACCTCAAGAATACCTGTAGTTCCACTGTAAGTAGTACCACTCGCAGCAGTCATTGGAGTACCTTCGTACTTAATGTTAACTGATGAATCGTATGTTTGGTCTTTCTTAGCAGTTAGAGAACCAGCAGTTGAAGAAACATAAGCGTGTGTGTAAATACCACCAGCTCTTACAACACATCTTTCAATACTATTAGCAACAGCACTTACAAAGTTGTGAGTTGTAGTATTGGTTGAAGGTACATTCTCTAGAACTTGAATACTAAAGGTATTAGCATCGATGTATGTGATAGGAATAAACTTACCAGATACAGGATCTTTTGGTCTTGGATATGCGTGATTAGTTTGATCACTATCTTGACCACAAGTAAAGGTTACAAAGTTATCATCAACTTTAATATGATCTCCATTTACCATACCGTGTCCAGTAACAGTAAGAGACATAACACCTGTTGATGGGTTATATGATGCTCCAGTTGGAGTTAACTTAGTAGGAGCCTGCCAAGTATGAGCAGTTGTGTTAGTAGATGGTTGTGAACTTAGAACCTGAACTGTAATTGTGTCTTCTGTAGTCTGAGTAATTGCACAAGCAGTATCATAGAATGGGTCATTCTGAGTAGCACCACCTTGACCTGAAGCACGAGGATATGAGTGATCAGTAGCATAGTTATCAAAGGCACATTTGAATGTAAGTGAATTCTGAGAGAACCTTACAGATTGACCAACAGATAAATTATGTCCCTGTCCAATGGTCAATGTCATTAAACCTGTTGTTGGATTGTAATCAACCATTGTTGGAGCAAATCCAACAGTAGGAGTCTTACCAACATTAACAGTAAATGTTGTATTACCAGTTACATCAATCTCTAACCACTTACCAGATGCAGGGTCAGTTGATCTTGGATATGGATGGTTAGAACCATTACCGTCCATAGAACAAGTAAATGTAATAGCACCATCAGCAAACTTAACTTTGTCACCATCCTGAAGACCGTGATTAGAAGCAGTTGTAACAGTCATTATTCCTGTTTCAGGATCATAAGAACCGTTATTGATATTTGCTACTGTATAAGTTGTATTTCTAGGATAAGGGTGAAGAGTTTGATGACTATCTTGTGCACAAGTAAATGTAAGACCACCTTCAGCAATCTTAAGTGCAGTTCCTGCAGTAAGACTATGATTACCAATGGTCATCTTCATATCACCAGTAGTAGGGGTGTAATCCACTGCTGTTGGTGTGAAACTTACTTTAGGTGATTCACCAACTTTAAAGGTAAATGTATTTGTAGATACTGCTTCAATTCTCATCCAAGAATTGTTTGCAGGGTCATCTTGTCTTGGATATGGATGCTCAGAAGCATTTCCGTCCATATCACAAGTCATCACAATTCCGTTCTTCTCAACGTGAACCATTTCACCAACTTTGAATCCGTGGTTAGCAACAGTAACAGTTAAGTGACCATTAACAGGATTGTAAGAAGCATCAGTTGGAGTGACAGTAGTTGTTTGAGCTCTTGGATATGTGTGGAAGGTAGCATCATCATCTTCCTTACAAGTAAATGTTAAGGAGTTAGGTGCTAACTTAATATGAGTACCAGTTGTTAAACCGTGTACACCAAGTACAAGTTCTAAACCACCTGTATCAGGATCATAATTTGCTTGAGATGGTGTGAAGTATTTGATAGGAGTCTTACCAATACTCATCTCAAAAGTATTCTTAGTTACGTTTGAGATTGGTAGGAAACGTCCACTAGCAGGATCAGACAGTCTTGGATATGTTTTCTTGCTGTAATGCTCATCCATATCACAAGTAAATGTCATAGAATCGTTAGCGAGTCTAATCTTGTCACCATTCTTAAATCCGTGATTAGGAACGGTAACATTCAACATACCAGTAACAGGGTTGAAGTCTGCCCAAGTTGCTGTATGGTGAGTTGTTCCAACTGAAACGATATCTAATGCTTTATCAACTGCTGGATCAGTAGCACGAGGATACTTATGAATAGATCTATAATTATCCTGAGAACAACGATAATTTAATTCATCCTGAAGAATCTTAAGTGTTTGACCTTCTCTTAAACTATGAGATCCAATATCAAGAGTTAATAGACCTGTTTCAGGATCATAAGTAGAATCCTTAGCATCAAAGTTAACTCTCTGTGTTATACCAACATCGACTGTAATATCGTTACCACTTACGTTAGTTACGGGTAGTAAAGCAACAGCTGCTGGGTCGGAAACTCTTGGATAAGTATGTTGAGTCTGATGATCATCTTGATCACAAGTGAATACAAGTGAATTTGTATTAATTCTAATTGTATCGTTAGTAGTTACATTGTGTGATGCACCTAAAGTTAAGACTAAATCACCAGTTGCAGGATCATAAGTTGCTGCTGTCGGAGTATGTTGACCAGCTGCAGTTTGTTGATCAATAGTAATTTCATCATCATATATTGGATCACCTTCTGTATAACCATTAGTAGCAACTAACTGTTGTCTCATTACTTGAATAGCAATATCTCTTGCTTGTTCAAATACATACTTAACTTCATTTGGTTGACCATTGATATGCTGAACTGCATTAGAATCAGTAACATAGAACTCAGTGGCATACCACATCTTGTTATTACCACCGTGTGCTAAGTTGAATATCAATGCTTCTAAGATATCAACACAGTCATCAACACAGGACTGATAACCATATCCACCAAATCCTAATGATGGGTACTGAGAAACACCACGACCAACAGCAGTGGAAGCAATAAATCTTAAGTTATTTTTAATTTCATCAGCAGCGTTATATGCCTTATTACCAGACTCATTATTATCATAATCACCACGTGCTGCACCACCGCCACCTTGGTTACCACCTTGACCACCGCCACCTCCACCGAAGCCACCACCGCCACCTTGACCGCCACCAGCTCCACCGCCTGCAGAATAATCAGGGTAGGGATTAAACCCTAACTTGTTCTGGATCGCCAAAGCAGACATATCCCTAGCCATCTTCATAGCAAAGGCAGTTTCTTCAGTCTCATCAGTAACGTGCTTCAGTCCATTCTCAGTATTCAAATATAACATCGCTGCATCATAAGTTGCAGAGTTAGAATTGAATCTAAGGTCGTGAATGATAGCTTCGATAACGTCAACAATATCATCTTCACAATGATTCTTACCACCTTTAACACTGAAGTGATAATGTTTAAATGCAGAACACTTAAGCATAAGATCAACTGCTTCACCTGCAATAGCACGCTTGTTAGTTTCAAGCATATCAGCAGCATCTAATGCTCTCTGAGAACCTGCATAGATTTGAGGATCGTGTAAGAAGGTAGATTCAGTTGCCTGATCCTTACGGAATGCAGCGAAATCTGTATATTGGAATTGGAAGAAGTCGTCAATAGTTTGAGCAGTTGTACCAGCAAGATTTGCAAGGTTTTCACTACGTCCAACTAAAGCATTCTGTAGTGCCTTCTCCATCAACATCTTAGAGTAACCAATTGCATCAAGCATTGGAAGTAATTCCTCTTCCACTTGAATGATCTTACCTGAAGAATCTAAGTATTGATCAATAATACCTTGAACGTTAGCATTACCACCAGTTAATAGGTCACCAGCAATAGCAGGTATAATGTGATCTCTAAGGTCACGAACACACTTATCACGACCTGGAGTACCACCAGGAATGTCAAACTTATCTTCCTGAACAAAGTTAATAGTTACGTTATATTGTTCTTCTAACCAGAAAGCAACTTCATCAGCTATACACTTACGGTTGAAGTATAGTAAATCAGCACCATCTCTAAATCTATTACCTGTAGGACCAAGAACTAATAATAGACTATCTACCAGATCAGTAATAAAGCTCTGTATACCAGCAGCCGCAGGAGATGAGAAGTAGTTAGGAATACGAATACGTGTTGTATGCTCACCAGTTAAGTCATCAGCATTAGCAGTAATAACAGTATTGCAAAGTTTACCAACTTCTCTCCAAGCATAGATGGATTGAAGCAATTCTCCGTTAACGTGTGCTAATTGTCCTTCTTGGTTAGCAAGATATCCTCTTGCAGCAACGATACTATTAAAGTTACCACCGTATCTAAGGTCAGCAATAATAGCTGGTATAATGTATTCATAAGTATCTCTTAAGCAAGTTTGTGTACCTTGATCTGAAGTACCAGTATCACCAGGTATCACAAAGTCAGGATACATAGCTTTCATTCTACCGACTGCTTCTTCAGCAATCCAGTACTTGTTCTTATCAATAATATCAGCACAATCAACATAATCATCACGAGAAAGATCAACTCCCTCAGTCATAATCTCATCACGCCATAGTTCTACACCCTCAGCAGTAGCAGTAGAAGTTATAGTTTGTTGGAATGTAGCATAAATTTCACCCTTAATAATAGGAATAGGTGCTTCACCATTAAATCCAAACTTAAGATTTATATCTGTATCATCATAAGTTCCACTAGGAGTAAAGTCGCTAGTATAATCAACAGCAGTAGTACCTAACTTAATCATTAGGTTCTCCATATTACCTGTAAATGCCTGAGCATTAGCAGCATTAGCACCAATCTTAACTGGCATATTGCCATAATTGGTGTTATCAGTATAAGTTGTGGTTTGCTTAGTACCACCAACGTACATATTTGTAGCACCACTATTTCTTACGATAGCGATATGAGTCCAAGTATTTGCTGCTAGATTTGCACTTGATGTTATTCTGTCAACATTACCAGTGTTCCAACGAACAGTGTTATTGACCATAATCAAGTAAGCAGAACTTGTATCACCAGTTGAAGTACGGAAATCTAATAATGTTTGATTACCACTAACACCTGTAGCTTTAACCCACAATTCTATAGTGAAGTTACCATCAGGAATAGATCCATCACCAAATGCAACTTTCTCAGTAGATGGATGTGTTAGATATGCAGTACCACTAAATTCAAGAGATCCAGCACCAGCAGCATAATCTAAATTATCTACAGTTACGTTAGTATTAACTAAAAGACTATTAGTAATGTATTCTCCATCAGAGAATGCACCAGTTGGGTTCTTAGTATAGATCCACTTATTACCTGCATTAGAACCTATTATTTCAGCAGTATTTCCAGATGTTATACCTTTAACAATTTCACCGAAGACAAAGAATCCACCAGAAGACTTATCTTTATAAGCGTGCTTAATAGACTTAAGTGTCTCAGAATCATTGAATGAATATGGAGGTGCAACTCTAGTTACATTTGAAATAGACCAAGGATAAGTTCCAGGTGTAGCACCAGTTGGATCCTGTAATGAATCAGTTATAATTGCAAAGTAGTTAGTAATAGCAGATGTTACGTTTACACAAGCAGTTGTAGAAGGATTTGCCATCACAGCAGTAGATGGTTCAGTCTTCGTTGTTCCAGATTGGAATGCTGCTCTAGTACCAGGTGATGCAGTAGTACCTAGGGCATTAATCAGAATATTCGCTAGGGTGGTTATTGTTGCAGCAGGTGCCTGACAAGCAGGAGATGCACCATCAGCAGTGATAGTACCATCAGTAAATTGTGTCCAACCGTGTGAAGTATCTTGCTTGGCATATACAACATTTCTCTGAACATCGATTGCTATATCTCTTGCCTTAGTAAAGGCATTTACCATAGTATCGATATCACCAGTTACAGTACCATAATGAAGAATACGATCTGTTGCTTCCCAAACAAAGTCATTACCACCAACAGCAGCGTTATATGCAATTGCTTCAATAACATCAACTATATCTGACAAGCAATGTGAATCACCACCAGATACGTTATATCCTGGATTCTGCTGCTTGGCATAATATAATGCTTCGTGAGCGATATACCACTTATTAGCAAGTAATAGTGCTCTAGCATCAGCGTGACTATTATCAGTTACACTATACTCACCAGTAACAGTTAAGTCTCTCCACTGCTGTAATGTAGTAAATGAAGTATCGATATCCTCCATTCTTATACACTGGATTGCTAAGTCTCGTGCTTTATTCATTGCCCAAACTGTTTGAGCTTCAGCACCATCAACGTGATATACAGTGTTACCTTGAACGTAAGTATTAGCAATATCCCAAACTTCAGAGTTACCATCAAACTCTAACTGCCAAGCCATCATATTGATAGCATCTACAATATCATCTTCACAATCTGAGTTTCTACCAGTATTGATTTGGAAGGAGGGGTAGAAATCTAACATTGCTCCCACGGCTTCTTCAGCGATAAATCTCGCATTACGCTGCAAAGCGTTAGAAGCATCATTAAGACGTACATCGTGAGTCCTTCTTAGAGATGAATTACCAAAGTAAATCTTTTTAAGACGAATGTCAGAACCAGCAGCAAAGTCGGTACCAGTTAAATTGTCATAACGTATCTCTTGGTTACGAACTCTCTCAAAGTCTAGGAAGTCTTGGTTATTAGCTGTATCAGGATCATATAGTTCAACAGGGTTAATAACTGTTTCTGATATGTTATCAAGTATCTTATTAGGGAAGGTAATAGAAGGTACCCTCTGGAATACTAATGCAAAGAAGGAAGAACTAGGTGATAAGTCTACCCTATCAATAATTTGATTGGATATATCATCCTGATAAGGTGCAATACTTGTAATAGTTGCTGCAATCTTAGAACGTGCAGAATAAATGATATCATTGAACTTGATATTAAATTCACCAGTCTCGTACTTAGCAGTACCAGAAGTACGTGAAAGAACTAATTCATTAGTAATAGTACCGTCTTGTAAGTTGTTCTCTTCAACAATAGCAAAATTACCAGACAAATTAGTGATCCTCTCACCTTGTTCAAAGATAGTCTTAGAAGTTGTAGGGGAAATATCACTTAAAGTGGAATTGAATCCAGTCTGTGAACCCATTATACTTTCATTAATTTGGAAGGTTCCTTGTATGTCAATAACGTCAATATAGTCAACACCTGAATCTATGCAAGTTGCAGTTGCTTCTGATACCAAACCACGAACAGTATTACCTAAAAGTGGGAAAATACCACCAATAGAACTGAATGTCATTCTAGTGATTACTTTCTGAGCATAAACTGCTTCACGGAACTTAATTCTAGAAGGTGCTTTAGGTGCTTCAGTAAAGACAACAGAAGGTCCAGCTGTTGAGAATGCAGTACCTGGTGACTGTGCAACACCATTAATCAAGATAAACATCTGATTATCTGCTGCAGTTATGGAACTACCTTCTACATTAAGAGGGAATTGGGTTTTAATTCCATCAAAGTCCTCAGAGATGTTATCAATCTTCTTAACGATAGAGGTTAAGATTTCCTCTGAGTTAGTTAATCTCTTCTGTCTGAACAGTACCTCAGTATTATTAAACTGAGTATAAATGGGTTGTGCGTTAGCAAATGATGTAATTTGATTAATATTAGTGAAACTATTGATATTAACTTCTTTAATAAGGTCAGATACAACCTTTCTTCCAGAAATATCCTTACCACCAGTGATTGCTAGTTCACCGAAGAGGTTGAAACCAACAGGGTGGTTTGTTTCTAATACAGGCTTTCTCCACTGGTTAATAGGTGTCTGAGACTTAATAACGTAAGAGAAGTTCTGATAGAAGTAACTATCTTGAATTTTCTGAACAATTTCAGATGGTTTACCAACGTCATCAATAAACTGACCAGGAGTATTGGTTAGAGAAGCAATATTCAGTGTACCAGTAGCGATTGATAGGTTATCAATCAAACCAGATGCACGAGAAACTTCACCAGTTACACGCTCTCCAGATCTCCAAACACCATCATAGTTCTCAAGTTTAAGGATTCTAGGTCCAATCTGCCAACCTTCGTTAGTAGAAACATAACCAGTAGCAGATGCGAGTTCAAGTGAAGTACCCTGATAAACAAGTTCACCTGCAAGGAATCTAGAAGTTTCAACGATAGCAGTTGCTTGACCACCAAATACCTCAGTAAGAAGCACCTGTCTACCTTCACCTTGTGTCAAGAATGTGATGTAAGAACCAGATTCAGCATCTAACTTGGTTAGAGAGATACGTAATTGGTCTGATTCAAGTGAATTTGCTTCACCAGCAATAGCATAGTATGTCTGATTTGAATTCAAGCTAACCAAACCTGCAGAACTAGGTTTTGGAAGAATACCTACGGTTGATCCTAGGTCTTCTGCTCTTAATTGAACTTCAGCACCAGTTGTGATACCGTGTGGGAAGTTGAACTGTAAATAACCTAAGTCAACGTTAACAACGTAGTTAAATTCTGATTTAAGTGTAACTGAAGGTTCAGAACTGTATCCTGAGCCAGGATCCTTAATAATAACCTCAGAAAGACGATTATTCTTAACAATTGCTTCTGCCTTAGCACCTGATCCACCACCACCTTCAATTACAACAGCAGGAACTGAAGTATATCCAGCACCTGGGTCAGTTATCTTGATCTGTGCTAGTAAAGCGGTATTAAACAGCTGAAGGTTCACAGGGAAAGTTATTTCAGGTCTTAACGTATAATCGTGAGAATAACCGAAACCAAACTCATTATTCTTAAGTTTCTTGATCTTACCAATAGATTTACCTTGTAAGAACACAGAAGCACCTGATCCTTCATCAGGAATCACAACATCTAATATGGCACCAGAACCTGCAAGTAGAGGTCCTAGGATACCTGGTATAGCATCCACATCAATAGCAGCAGTCTTATAACCTTTACCTGCAGATGTAAGGACAACATCAGTGATAACACCTTCAAAGTCTCCATCATCCTGAACTGTAATGTTACAAGTAGCACCTTCACCATCTCCATCAATAGGAACGTTATAGTAAACACCATTTACGTACTCAGTACCACCATTTGTGATTCTAACCTTCTCAATTTCTCTGTTAGAAGCAATATCAGTAACAATTGGTAGTCTCTGATAGAATCCACCTGCATTTACAAGTTTGATATCAGATATTGGACCAATTGCCTTAATTGAGGTTGTTGAGTAAGAAGAACGAGCATTGCCAAATTCATTATTACCAACAGGAGCATTTGTCTTTTCAGGTTCATTTAATAGTCTAAAGGCGAATTTTTTACCAGCATCGGTTACAGAAGTAACTCTGAATGTGCCATCATAAGGTGATTTAATAACGTCAATGAAGGATCCTTCTCCAACTGGTGAATCTGCACCTGTTCTAGATGGGTCAAAGTAATATGAAATATTAGTAACATCATCATTAATGACGAATTTAACCAACGGAGTTGGTGAATCATCATCAGTAAATCCAGGTGTACCCTCTCTAATAATGTTAATGAATGGATATTCCAGTTTATACTGGTTATCTCTAGAGAATGATAGGAAGTATCCAAGGTTAGAGTCATCATCAAGGTCAAATATGTACTGATGACCTCTAACAAAGAGGAATTTAGGATGTTTTGCGTAGATATTAACGTTAGATACTGAATTTCCACTACCAGCAAAGGTTGGATCCTGTACAGCAGTACCTCTCATACGGAATGAGAAATCTCTTGAATTAAAGACCTCTTCTACGAAGAACGAACCATTATAGTCATTTGTAGCAAAGTTCTCTGTAAATATGATCTCATTTTCTACAAAATTGTGTCTACTAGAAGCAGAACAGTAAACAATGTCAGTATTTACTAATGCACCACTAGGAATTACGTCCTTATTAAGTTGTGCAATCAAGGATATCTTCTTAACACCAGTCAAACCAGTGAATGTTGCTATCTTACCAGTTTCATCAACAGCAAACTGAAGGTTGACAGCATCAGCGTCAATAGTATCTCCTTTAATAAATGATGAATCTTGATATATCTCTTCAATCTTAATAGTATAATCTTCTGGAGAGAATGGTTTCCAAGATGCAAAAGCACTCATTGTAGAACCATTATATGAAGTATCTGCAAGATCTATCTCATATATGCCAGATGCAGAAAGATATGCCCAAGAAACAGCACCATCAGATACAATACCAGTTGTATGTGTAGGTGGAATAGTACCAGATGTACCAGGAGAGGTACACTGATATAGCTTCTTATCGTTATAAACTATGTCTTCTGTAGCATATACAAAGTTAGTTGCCCAAATTGGATCGGTTTTTTGCTCTGTAAAGTTCCATTCAAGGTCATTTACATCATTAGCAGTTGATTTTAATAGTTTTGAAGTGTCAAAATTACCTGCAATCTTACCAATCTTGCAAGAATTGGTTCCAACTTCAACAATTGTTCCATATGCAGATACAACATCGTTACCACCAATTACAGAATACTGTTGTAATACTGCTCCTTTAGTGAAAGTAGCGTCCTGATTGAAGTTAATTGTCTTAACAAGGTCAATTAGAGCATATTTTGCATCTCTAAAGTAGAATTTTGGTACAACAGTCGTTGTAAGAAGCAGTTTCTTACCACCAGGAGTCGGAATAGTAGCAGTTCTATTACCAAAATTCTGATCTGTTGATGTTACGGTGAATATACCAGGTTGATGTGTAGAAACAACATCACCATAATCAAGAATTTGAATACCTGCAGGACCAAGAACCCAAGGATTCATTGCTACGTTCTGGGTATTAAACGTATAACTGCTCTCAGAGGCGATATTGAAGGTATGTCCTGTCTCAACATCATCTAGATTAAATGATCCTAATGCTGTCTTGTCTTTATCAACTTTATAAATGAATCCTTGTGCAATACTATTAGTACCAGTAACTAAAGCAGAAGTAAATGTATCATCATACTTAGAAGTAGGTGAGACAACTAGGTTATCAATCCATCCAATCCAGTTATTTGTTGCGTTAGGAGTTGAATTAGATCCAAGTGTTACATCTTTAAGGTTGATATCAACTGTTGTACTTGTAAGTACCTGTGTTTCAATACCATTAACATATACACGATACTTGTAATCACCAACACCTACACGTTCTTTAACTAAAGCAACGTGAATAAACTCCTCGTTATTAAAGATTGCTAGGTAGTTTGCAGCAGTAGAGAATGTTGTAGTACCAGTTATATCAATCCAAGTCTTACCATAGTTGGGACTTGTCTGATCTGCATCAAGACCAGCTTTAACTGTATTACCTATATCATCAGTTACAGTGAAGAATTCTGGTTTTGTGTTAGCAGCAGTATACTGAGCAGTTGAAAGTGCCCAAAATGCTTCTACAGTATAGCTTGTAGCAACATCTGATCCATAGAGCATCGTCATAGCATTAGATGCATCTAGTTTTACTGAAGAAGCACCATCATACTTCTTAGTATCATCAATTACAGCATTACCAGTTGCATACCACTGTTTGTTAGTTCCAGTAGCAAGAGTGTCATTATATGTGTCATCAGCAAGGTTATCAGCAGTATTCCAGTTAAATATCGCTAATTGATCTGCTTCTACTTTATTACCAACAACAATTGTGTCACCAGAACTGTCGTTAGATACAGCAATTGCTTTAAATCCAATACCATCAGTCTCAGTTGCAGTTGAAGCAGTAATTACTGTACCTGTATTCCAACCAATCTTAAGAGTAGTGGATTCAACTTGATTAAATGTTCTTTCTACAGAACAAGATAAATCAACATTACCAAAGATATCAAACTCTACACCACCATTATGAACAGCATTATAGGTTCCAGTAGGAACAAATATTCTACTTTGCTCAGCTTCTGTAAAGTCACCATCATCAAACTTGGTGTATAAGACACCATAATCCTTACCATTAGTATCTTCTGCTGTAGCAGTTACATATACAGCACCATATTCATCAATGGTAAATGTTGGGTTCTTAAACTTATAACTGGCATTAGTGATCTTTTTAGACCATACAACCTCAATAGTTGCAGTATCATAATAAGTTTCACCAATTATAATGTCAGATGTATTATCAGGTTCAGATATACCACAGAATAGGAAGGTATCCTTAGATTTCCACTTAATTTGATGTAAATGCTCACTAACTTCTGAAGAAGCAATCTTACGCTTCTCCATCATAGATCCATCAAGATCTAATAATGCAACCCACATATCATCTGGTTGCAAGGAGTTAGCATCGGTATAACCACCGATCATCGTTCTACCGTCTTGATCTAATGAAATGGTAGTTGCATAATCTCTTCTTGTAGCACCAGAGATACCAGCAATATCACGTTGCCACTGAAGAATACCATCAGGGTTATTATTACCATCAAATCCTGAAGTATACTTAGCAACAATAATATCTGGGTTATGAGTAATATTTGTGATGTTAGTAACTGTCTCACCAATTACGTAGATATTGTGAGGATTACTATTCTCAACATATAAAGACTTCCATCTTAATGATTTTGGACCAGCAGGTACTGTAGGTACTAGAGTTCTCTGCCAAAGTAAGCGACCATCACTATTAAACTTAGCAAGAATACCACAAGTATCACCATCAGTAAGATTTCTTTCAGCTGCAACGTAGATCGTACGATCTTCAGCAACTTTAACGTCATTTATAGAAACAGTACCAGTTGCTTCTTTCAAGAATGATAAGAAGTAATTTGCCTTCTTATATCTCTGTGGATGTGATACACGAATCTTAGGTGGGTTAGCGACGCTATATCCAGAACCAGAGTTGATTATATTTGCTTTCTTAACGGCACCTGCCTCAGTTCTTTCTAAAGTTAACTTGAAATCTTGTCCAATAGAAGAAATAAGTTCATATGTTGGAGGAAGTTCAGAAGAATAACCAATACCTTCCTGAGTAATGTTTAATTGCTCAACACCAGCAATAACCTTAACTTTAAGAGTTTTATTAGTGTCATCAAGAACAGGGGTACTCTTAACGATAATTTCATCATTAACACGTAATTCGTGTTCTTCAGCAGTTGTAATCTGTCCGTAAGGTACGTCATTAGTCATATAAGACGAATAACCTGCTATATCAAGACCTTTAACTGAATTAACCTTAGCAGATGCACCAAATCCTTGTGTGTCTGTATTATCAAAATATAATTTGTCACCAACCTTATAAGAGATACCTGGATTCTCAACAACAAATCCGTCAACCTGAGCATCCTCAAACTTGGTAGTAGTCTCAATATCAATATCCACCTCAGATCTTGTAGAGACTCTAGGGTAGTAATCAAATAATTGTAATACGGGTTCTTCAGCAATATTGATTGGTGTAGTATCTTCGAGGTTATTGATTACACCATCTCTATTAGTATCTTCAATTTCAAAGATAAGTTCCTCACCAAGTTCAGTTACAAGGATATCAGTGTCTTGGTTTGGTTGACGTTCAATATCAATATCAACATCTTCGTAAGGATCACGGAAACGAACAACATCATCAGGAATATTTGTCTGTACAGCATCCTGACTGTAGTTCCACTCATCTGCCTTAGAATATAACTGAGGACCAGCAATATATGGGAATACTGGATTACCTGCATCAGATGCGTCAATTGAGATGAAGTATGCGTATACACCTTCAGGGAATTGAGGTGTCTTACAGAAACGACCATTATACTGGTCTAGATCACCATATTGGAAAGTATACTCAAAATCTTCAATAAATGAACCTGCAGGATAGTCACTTAGTAAAGGACCATCTGAACGAATTGGATTAGGGTTGGTTGCTTGGTCATATATGAGTATTGGCTTAATACGGTAAGAAGATCTAATACGACGTATACCAGAAGACTGGTCAGTAGCATCTATGTAACCATAAGGACCATAAATGGGGTTACCATCAAATGCCCATCCTAGGATTGGTGAGTGTTGCCATCCTGTAGATAATTCTTGTAATTGTTGTGTTGCTTGGTTCTTAAAGACATTATCACCCAAAACATAACGCAACTGCTTAGGATCTGATAAGTGTGCGTATTCACCACCATATTGAGTGTTATATCCTGCAAATACGTAACCACGTGCTGTATCGAAAGATTGACCTAACTCATCTTGTAGGTTTCTTGTCCACTCAAATACATTAGCGGTAAACTCTGCCATTTCACCAACTGCTTCTAACCTTACAGTTGTTAGACCAGTAGTATATCCAATACCTCTGTTAATAACAGAAACACCAATAACCTTACCTCTATCCTCTCCAACAGTACCAATAGATGCTTTTGCAACAGCACCATAACCATCACCATTGATTACAATCTCAGGAGCAGTGGTATATCCCTTACCTGCAGCAATGATAGCAATAGAAACTATACGACCGTTAATAATGATTGGTTGTGCAACAGCACCTTCACCAGAATTCAGTTTGACATTAGGTGAAGAAGTATAAGCAGATCCTGTAGTATCTACACTTACAGATTGAATTGGACCTCTTACAGCAGCAGTTGCAACAGCACCATTACCATTTCCACCTGAAATAGACACATCAGGTTGTGAGGTGTATCCTTGACCTGGGTTTTCAACCAGAACCTTAGAAACTATACCGTTAGTAATAACAGCGGTAGCAGTAGCACCGAATCCACCACCACCCACGATAGAAACAAGAGGACTAGAAGTATAACCACTACCTCCCGCAGATACATCAATTTCACTTAATTGTCCGTTAACAACAACACTTGCGGTAGCACCTGTACCGCCACCACCTGTAATTTCAATAAGAGGAGGGTTAGCAGCGTCATATCCTTTTCCAACATTAACAATATTAATTCCAGTTACACCACCATACTTAATTCTACTCTCTGACTTATAAGACCAAGCAGATACACCATTAACCCACGCACCAATAGGACCAAAGTTAGTATCTTCCCGTTTAGAGATTGTATTGATAACTCTAGGAATACGGATCAGTTTACGCTGGTTACCTGGAAGTAGTGCAGATCCTACAAAAGGACCAACTTCATAGTTTGGTATACCAGATGATGCAATGTATGAATACTGATTATTGAAGAACGTATTCTGTACGTTTGTAGTAAAATCTCTAATTGCAATGCTAATTCCTTCTTCTGGAGACTTACCTTTATTCAAGTCAACAGATAAGAGGATATTACCTTGAGGTGAAGAATCTGCAGGTGCAGGAATATTATACTCAAAGATAAAATCACTAATACGTGATGTTACTAGGAACGTACCGTTGAACACAGTTGGGTTTGCACCGTAGATAGTAACAGTGTCACCAACAAGAAGACCGTGCTTATTAGAGCAAGTTACGGTTGCAGTCTGATTATTAAGACCACCAGGTACAACACCATCAACATTAATCAGTTTCTTGACGTTATACAACCAAGAAGTGATACGTTGATCAATAGAAGTAGATCCAAGAGATGCAACATTTAATTTGTCACCAGGTAGGTAGTATGAACCAGTATCTGTCAATACGGTGGATTTTGCGTCTGCAATACCCAAAACACGCATTTTGATCTCAGTAGGAAGACCACGATTGACATATACAAATATTTGTGAATAAATTACAGTACCTGCATCCCAATCTTCTACAACACCGTTCTCAGAACGTGTACATTCAATGAACTGGTTAAGAGTCTTCTCCTTATACTGAACCTCCTCATCGTCATTAATAAGGATTGTACCGTTTCTTTCAGGCCAACCAATAGTAGAGTCAACAGTAATAATGGATTCTGTAGTACTAAGTTCCTCAACCAATGTGGTTTTATAAGGAATTGTGAATGAACCTTGTAGAGTTTCCTCAGATATAGCAAGTTCATATACAGTTCCTACACCAGTATTGATAGCAATAACGTTCTCAATCAGTGCAGATGCGTCCTTAACGTTGATATCTACCTGATCTGAGTACTGAATTAGCTGTGCATCTAGTAAATTTGTAGGATCTCCACTTATAAGTTCCGCACGGAGAACTGTATCTACGTTCCAAGATGCAGCAGATGGCTTAATAACCTCATCTTTTGGATAAGATACGTCCACATTCTCTGAGAACAGCATCTTAAAGAGGTACTGTGTAGAGATCTTTGTACCTTTAGATGCGTAGAAATCACTAATAGTTTTGATAATCTGCGGAGCATTTACCTTTTCATAGTCAATTTCCGCATTAGGAAGGTACTGGTTTACGTATCTTCTGTATAATTCCTTAGCAAAGAGTGTATCTAGGTTAGAAATAGTAGATCCAACCTCGTGAGAAGATTGAACTGTATCCGCTTCCTTAGAGTAAACTTGATTACCTTTTTGATCAAATGCACTTACAGATGAAACACCACGCTTACAATTAACAAAAGCAGATGGTTGATATCCAGATCCACCATTATGGATGGTAAATCCAGTAATTTCACCAAAACCAACGTCACAAGATGCTTCTGGAGCAGGAGGAGCAGCAATAAAGACTTTAGGTGGTTCTGTATCAGAATATCCAGATCCAAAACTGGTTATATTGATATCAGTGATCTCACCATTGAAGATGGTTGCAACAGCAGTAGCACCAGTTCCACCAATAGGTTGATCAGCAATATCCTTCCTATTATCAACAATATACACAGATGGAGCATCAGTATAACCTGCTCCACCAGTTAATAGTTCAATATTAGTTACTCTACCACCAGTTACACTTACATCAAGGATTTGAGCACCTACAGGATCGATAATCTTTGCCCTAGGTGTTGTTACATATCCTTGTCCACCTGATACAACAGTAATTCCATTAACCTTACCATCAGCGTTAATAGTAGCAACAACATTAGCTGTAATAGCATTCTCACCAGTTGGAGGATCCAAATAGACTAATGGAGGTGTAGTGTAACCAGAACCAGAAGAAACAACACTTATAGACCCTTCTTGGATAGATCCTGTGTGAAGTGTTGGTTGACTAATGGTTGCACCACCAGGATTAACAAAACTGATAGATGGAATCTTATCGTAACCACTTCCAGAACTGTCTACAATGAGTTCTGAGACCCCTTCGATAGAATCACTAACAATTGCCCTAATTTGAGCAGTCTTGCCTTCAGGATCCACTGGAGGGTCAACTAAAACTATTGGAGGGTTATTTGCAGAGTAACCTTGTCCTGAAAATAGTAATCTAGTGTCTTTAATACCATTTACTAATGCTTCAGCAGTAGAATTAGCTCCTGGACCTTTGGTAGACGCTATAGTAATCTTTGGAGCAAAACTTAAACGATATCCACTACCACCAGTCTTAACAATGACCTTATCTACAACACCTTGCTCAATATCCGCAATAGCACTAGCACCAGCACCAAATTCAGGTGCTATCATCTCAATAGATCTAATATTAATCTGAGATCCTTGTGCAACGTCATTCTTAAAGATTAACTTATCTTCAAAGATAGTAAAATCTTCATAAGGACGCTTTTCTACTCTGTTTACAACAACTACTGATGAAACAGTTGATAATGGGGTATATGGAACGTTATCGTTAGTTAAATTAAATTCTTTAGCATCTGCAGTAACACTAATAGTGTCTATAGAACGTACTGGAATGCTTGTGTAACCAATAAGGTACCGAATAGTATTAATTGCACCTGTAAGTGCTCCTGTAGGGGGAGCAGGTGGTGTCTGCAGACGTATCTTATCACCTTCGATAAAATAGTCGATATTTGGGAATAAAAACTCGTTATTTACAACAACTAAGAGATGATCAGCAGTTTGAGGTGAAACTGGCTTACCTAAGAGTCTAAGATCAAATAAAGTTTGACTATTATCAAATTGTGAAGATATTGGTTCAAATTCTTGTATTTTACGATCAAATTCTGCCTTATTAACACCAGGAGTGAATACAATGTCAGGAGAATGAGTAACAGACTCGTAATAGATTACCTCATCATCAATTTGTATTGTACCGTCTTTCTCTAGGAAATAATTAACATTCTCAGCAATAATATCCTTTTGAGTAGGATCAACCTTCTCCAACACAGCAGATTGTGAAGATAGGAAATTAGGATCAAACTCTCCAGAACCAATATCAGTATATCTTAAGATATTATTCAGTATGTCATACGGACGACCTGATTTCTCTTGAGATCTATAGTATTCTGAAAGAAGATTGACAAATTGTTCGTTATCTTCTCGGATGAATGCAGGTATCTGGTCCTGCACCCTATTTGAGACGGTAATAGCCTTCATCTGCTGTTATTCTGCTATTTTATTGTCTTAGAAACAAGAATTAAATTCTGGAATCTCAAAGACGGTAGTTGGGTAATCAATAATATTTATTGAGGTTCCATCGAAGTTAATAGCGTTGAAATCGAACGGATCGAAGGTTGGAACGTTAGTTCCATCAATTGTGTAGTCGATGGTTTGTACAGTTGGGTTAAAGATCGTAGGATCTAGACCTGTACCAATGTTAATATTGCCAGAGGCAGGGATAACTGTAACAGGAACCCTGTTAGTACCATCAGGGGTACTTGCAATGTCAACAGGTCCAACACAGACCTGTCCACTCTGATAATCAACGGTTCCTACATTCTTTTTAAGAGTAACTTCAGTCTCATCGACTTTAGTTACCATAATTAGATTTCCGTAACCGTCATCTCTTATATTTACAGGTAATAGTGCTGAAGTATCATTCGTAAGTAAACTTGTTGATGATATTTGATTAGCATTAGCACCACCCTGTATACTCAAAAGTCCCTCCGTATATCCTGTGGAATAGAAGGTACCTGTTTTCACTGAGGAATATTTTGGTACACAAGTCCCATCTCCAGCACCATCGGTGCCTTTTGCTCCACCTGAAAGGTCATTGGGATTTGCGATTTCATTATTAAAGTCAATACACTGTGTAAATGTTTGACCAAAATTGAAGTTCTCGATGTTCATACCCAAAGACATATGGGTAATGTTGCCACTGATCGAAGGATCAGAGGAATCTATCATCGATTGATAAGCACTGAGGTCAATGCGACCATTGAATCTAGTAGATTCTGCTTGAGAATTGTATTGATCGACAGCTCCCAGAACTTTAGACGCAACCTCATTATTTGAGAGTGTAGTTTTATTACCGTCAAAGAACGCCCAAGTTTTTGGTCTAATGTATAAGGTAATTGGATCGACAATAACAGGTTCGATTGCTGCAATCGAGTATTTAAGCAGATTATTCTTGATTCTTTTTTTGGTTGTTGTATTAAGTAGGGCACCTGATTTAGTTCTAATGGATATGTAAACTTTTCCGTAAATTGGTGGTGATAAACGTTCTCCACCGTAAGCAGTAACGGATTTTGCTTGTGGGTATACCTTTTTGGTAATAAATTCGTAATCAGATTCAGTTACTGCTCTGTTCTGACTGTTAAACGCCCTAGGAGCGTTAAATTTAATACTTAGGGTAGTTTCTACGTCTTCACCATCTTGAGCACCATCTATGGTCACAAGAGAGATGTTAGACGAAGATACGTGACGACCTTCTGAGTCTATCACACGACCGATGAAACTAAATTGCTTACATCCGTTAGCAGCAGTTCCTTCAGTACGTACATACTTTAATTTAATAACTTCACCCGCAATTAATTGACGACAGATAACTCCATCACCAAAAACTACGTTATAACGTTGATCATCAGTCTCCTCAAGGAAATATCCACGAGTAGTACCATCAACATCAACAATATTCTGAACCAAATTATATGTATCAATCTCTTCAGACTGTGCGTTGGGTGAAATTGAAACAGATAAAAGATCTGTATCCACCTGATCAGAAGGAATTAAGTAATCTCGCTTCTTAACATCATCAACAGTGTACTGATACGTTAAAGTATTACCTTGATTGATAATTACCTTGCTAAAAGTAGCAATACCAGTGGATTGATCAACTGTTGACTGTAAAGCTGATGGTAAAGTAAATGTATATCCTTGTCCACTTACAGCAGATACAAAAACATCACCAGCTTGTAACGTTACTGTACCAGGATAGGTTGTACCAGATCCAACAGTTTCTGTTTGTACAGCAAATCGCACACAAGCTTTTGGTGCTTTAACTGATCTAGGTGTGTAATTTAATTGCTTTGCAATCTTTACAACATTATCTCTAATAGTTGCAGACTCAAGAAACGCCTCATTCATTGCCATATTAGCGTTGAATGCAGCGTAGTATGTGTTATATGATAAAACGTCAAGCAAATATGATGCAGCAGATCCGTCAAAATCATAATCTGTGAACTCATCTCTAGTTCTCAGGTATGATCTAATAGATTCACGTATCTCTGAAAAGTCTAAAGACGTTAAATTTGATGGTATTGCTGCCATTATGTTCTCTCCAACAAGAAGTCTACAGTTTGGGTAAGAGTTTCACCGATAATAGTGTAATCAACCTCAACTTCAAGATTATTGGTATCATCTACCTCTAATCTAACTTCATTAACAACAACACGTGGTTCAAATCGTGCTACTACGTTTAAGATCTCTTCTTTCAATTCCTCAGACATAAAGACATCGAAATTCTCGAAAAGCATCTGACGTAACCTTGATCCCTTAGTTGGTTGGAAAGGTCTCTCTCCAAACCCAGTCAGGACAAGGTTTTTGATGGACTGCTTAATGGCGTTCTCATTCTTAACCACAGAAAAATCCTCAGTATTGGGGTTGTTTTTCATCCCTATACTGAGGTCACGGAACTGTCTTGAAAGGTTCCTTTCTGCTTTAAACCGATACGCCATTTGGCGGTATTATTGTCTTAATAAGTCTATTTAGTCACTTTCCTTGTCCTCGGTACTTCTTCTTCGCTTTATTGCGTGAAGATGCACTGTATTTTGTGTTCATACTAGACCCTTGACGAGTCTTTTTGGGTCTTGGTTCAACTATGGTCGAAGAACCCCAAGCACCTGTTTTGGTTTTAACTGCCATAATACGTTTGCTGTTTCTATGATGCTAACACATTTGGACTGCCAAATGCAACCACTGATGAACAAGGCCAACTTTTACCTGGTTTTCCATAACCAAGAGGATCCATAATGCGTCCTATTGGGATCTTGAATGCTAGAACTTGCTTTGTAGTAGCATAAAGGAGTCTCCAGTGTCCTTTACCCATCATATCCTCAGTTGTGATAAGACTGCAAACAGTTGGTGTAGGAACAATACAAGTTGCTTTACCACAGGGACAAAGATAATTGATAATATTGGTTGTTGGCGATAAATGTGGTATAAATTGATCACCAAAGATCATAATTGGTAAACCATTTACTAGAACCGTTGCCCTCTGAGGGTTTAGAGCAGTAAGTGGGGTAAGTGGCATAGGAGGCCACATACAAGTCTTCTCCTTAACAACAATAGGCAGTTGAATCGGTGGAGTACCGCAAGACTGTGTACTATGTATTGTTGAAGGAATAGGCACACCGTGCCCTGAACAGGGTAACCCATTATGGTGTGCAACTGGTCGTAAGAGTCCTAATGCCATTATTGATCTTGATTAGTTAAGTCACATTCATCGAAATAGGGGTTACCCCATCTCTTAATAGAATCTTCTAATAAGTTTGTCGCTCCAGGCAAATAGTTTGCCCAGTGCATTTTGCCATTCCACGGTCCTAATTCTATGTATGGATTATCTTCTGAAGTTTTACCTGTATCAAATGCAACTGTAGAGTGTACAACCTCACTGAGAGCAGAGCAATTACCATATTGATTGAATATACTACTCTGAACCCACGTAGCAGGTGACGTAAAAGGTGATCCTGAGCAAATATCATCACTTGCCTGACCATTTCCACTATTGTCATATGCACTATACACATCCAAAACACCATCTGCAACAAAATTATGCCAACAAAGATCTGGAAACTTACCACCACTACATCCATCTAACTGGATAGTATTGTAATTGTGCGTTTCAGACGTTCCATTGTTAGTAACACTTACAGAACCAGCTGCATACGCCGTATAGTTGTCAGGACCAACCCAAGTAGCGAGTTTCTCGAGCTCTGTTCCATAGAAATCGAATGTAGTTTCATCACCAGCACTAGGAACGAACGTATAATTACCACCACCTGAACTAAAACAACGTCCTTTTACCGTAGCACCACGTGTACAAGAGTGAGATTTATCATTTGGACCAGCAGGGCGTGGTCTAGTGTAAGAAGGTTTGGGTAAAGACTCCAACCAATCTAAGAATCTCTGGTTAATTACCTCACCTTTTTGAGAAACATCACCTTCACACCACATTGATACACGTACTTGAGCGAATTCTTCCTTACTTCCGCAGTATTTGTAAGGTAGATAGCCATAAGTCTTCTCATCACCGTACTGATCATACGCAACATATGGACAAGGTATGTCAAAGAAACGCCTAACTTGATAAAAATTGGTCTGAAATGTCTCTAAACACTCTCCTCCAAACATTCCAGGCATTCCAGCAGCCATTTTACTCTCAACATACGCTGAATCTTCTACAGAATGTGATACAGCATCAGAAATAAACGCATCATTTTGTCCCCAAGTAGCATCAGCATTCAAAATTTGACTTGAATATTCTTCAGGATCCATATATGTGCTTAAATTTGTCCAATCTTTACCTACACCTGGGTTTAAACACTTCACAGGTACTTGATCACAGAATTTTACCTTCTCATCAGCATTATAATCAGTCGCTTTAATATACCCAGACACATAATCTGTCTGAATTGGTGCATTAAAACTCTTAAATGACTCTTTAGCGTACCCTAATCCTTCACCCCAAGCGTCATTTGCTTCTTTATTTGGTATATTTTCACCTTCAGTATCAGATTCTAGTGATTTAGAGAGCTGATCTTCAATACCTTTAGCACCTTCACCCACATATGTGTCTGAACGAGTCTTTCTATCACGTTGTGCTACAGATATTTGTACTTCTTCACCAGGCTGATAACCAGCACCTGGGTCAAGAATGGTTACTGTCTTGACACAACCTAGTGCATCAATGGTAACTGTTGCTTCTGCTTGCTTAATAGTACCAGTATAACCCGCTTCAGTGATGTATTTTTGGTTTTTTACGTTACCTGCAACGTTTGCAGCGTCAAAACCTGCCATTTCAAAGTCATCATTAGTCTCATAACTGATTGCAATCTCTCCAGATACGTTATCATCGAAGGTTTCTGGTATATGAGACGCAGTATCTGAGTATCCTTCTTGTCTTGCAAGGTCAGGAATAGAAATAACCACCTGTGGATCGGTATAATCTCTACCACCATTGATAATTTCAATAGATTCTATCTGTCCTCCTTCATTAACTGTTGCTTCTAGTATAGCTTCATCAAAGTCTCTTTTGGGTATCTTTGCTTCATTGTCAATTTCTACCTTATAATATGACAATTTCTTTGGAAATTCATATACTCCAAAGAATGCTGCTTTGTCTTTTATACCATATCCAGCTAAAATTGAAGCAACTGCACCATTTGCAGAGTTAAATGTCTGTTGATATTGGAAAGTATTGCCATTTTGACCTGCTATAGGTTGTAATCTCATATAACCACATCTTAATTCATCACCAAAATACCTTACATTTTGGATCAACCACCCATTTATAGTCTCACCAATCGTATAGAACCCATCTTCGTTCGTATATCTGAAGAATAGCATCAAATCATCGGTTCCTACAGCCCAAAATGACTCTTGAAGACCACTTCCAGCTGGTGCATCGACTGAAATATGTGTTTTTTGGGTTACCCACGCATCTTGACGCATCTCATAGTAATAAGAATGGTAATTAAACGTTGGTTGAACATTAGATCCTTGTTGTGGTAAGCAAGGAGCATCAGTAGTGATCAAATTGATGCCATATATGGGTCCAGAGAAGGGAAATACGGTATCATACAGATAATATACGAATTGACCCTCAAAAGCGTCGTGAAAACCCAAAAATCGGGGTAAAGATGCCTTTACAGCACCATTTTTACCATAAAACCACTCAAAATTGCCTTTTTCATCGATTAATTCGGCATTATCGGGGTTTCCCCACCCCATAGTGCTTGCTGGACTGCCTTGTCGCTCATAATTGCTTAATCTAAACTGTCCACCTGAGTTCTCTGCCTCAAATTCGTACCAAGTTGACCTATCTACCTCTCCAGTATTGATAGGTTTGCCTGATTCAACAACCTGCTTTTTCTTACGTGGTGCATTTCTAGAGAACACATACCCTAATATGCCTTGATACTTGTAATCCTGATCTAGTGGTAACTTACAGTTAGGGACACCAGGAATGTCCATTTCTAGGTTGTACTCATTCGCTGGGTCTGTGGTATAGAAGTCATCAGGGTTATCTAACCTCTTATAATGATACAGAGGTATTAGTGACTCATTAGGATGTGTTACACCTGCAGAAACAGCAGCAGCTGATGAAGTCCAAATGTATCCTAGACTAGCAACTGAGTTACCTGGGTCATTAAGAATGCTTGTAGTAAGAGAAGCATTACAATCACTACCGCTTCCATCCTTAAAACAGATCTTAGTATTACCATCTTGTAAGGTAAACCCTGCAGCATTACCATTAGTAATAGTACAGTTGTATGTTTGACCACCTGTAATCGTAGCAGTCTGCGGAACTGCAGTACCAGTCCTTCCACTTTGGGTAAATGATATATCCAGACTAGGAATTGCATATGTTCCTAATGCAGTACCAGCAGTACTAGGATTATCGTTCCAACTAAAGTTAAATGTAATGGTAGCAGTACCTGTTCCTGTACAGACTAGATTACCACTTGCATCAAATGTTGCTGCTACTGTACTAGCACCACTAACTGTGGAGAAGTAACTATTAAAATTTACAGAGTCATATAATAAGAACAACTCTGAATTGCCACTATGACTTGACTCTGAAAGATAAAAAACCTCCCTCTTATTCCTAGGTTCTGCATTGTAACGTCTAGGATTAAAAGGAACGCTATCAGGTAATTCTTTTAAGTAATGCCAAGTATGATCTACTCTCCTACAAGAGAACCATCTCCATATAGGTCTTCTTTCAGAATCGCAGTTAGCAACACAAGTCTCAACCTGTGTTCCGATATAATAAACTTCATCCTTTCCAAACTCAAAAGATCCAGGACCACTTCCTTCCACCTTAATCTGATACCCACCAGGACCGAACTGGGCAAATGCTTGATGATCTTCAGTTGTATATGAACGGGAGTATTCGTGTGAATCTACGGGATTCTGATAACTACGTCCTGTCTCTATCAGGTAAGCTGGCATTTAGGTAATGTACCTCCAACTTATTTAGTCGGTCATATAGATCGTCAAATACCTCTTTTAGATTAGAATACTTGTCCTGACCAGGTATCTTATACTGTATCATCTCTGCTCCACGCTTTAAAAACGCTTCGTGAGACTGTGACTTACTGGCAAGAGTCTTGATGGATTCAGCAATCCTCTCAAACCTCCATTCCAACTCGTGCTCATACGATTCAAATTCAGGGATTTCCATAATTAACTTAATAGTGCTAAATCTGAGAAATCACGCTTGATACGTGGTTTCTTCAGTCTTTCTTGTTCTTCCTTAAACCATAGGTCTGCTTTACCGTCCCAATACGTATCATTGAATTCACGGTTAATACGGTTAAGAGGTTTTCCTCTAGCCCGTAAGCATTTGGATATACTATTATAACCTACTCCAACCTCTTCTCGTATCTCTTTCCACTTCTTTCCTTCATCGTACATCTTATAGATCATATCACGTTTATCATCAGCAAGTCTAGGTGCACCAGGTAATCTACCTTCTGCTCTTGCCTTTGCTTGACCTCTTTTAACACTCTCAGACCAAGCTTTGTCTCTTAATGAATATCTCAAACCGTGTACCCACTTATGATGTGGGACGCATACTGTAATCTGGTTATGAGGGTGGTTATCAATCCAGTCCCTGTCTATAGTAGAACCTTCATACTCTTTACCGATCATATCATCGGCTAGTTTCGAATTTCTTTGTATAATATGGTGGTGATGTAGGTTCTCGGTGGTGCCACAGATGACACAACGATCCATTTGCATTTTTAAAAATAGTTTAAGTTTATTACAATACGTCTTTCGTCAGTCGAAGTTGTTCCGCAATGCATCATAGACTCAGGAAATATAACTAACCTGTTCGCTACGGATTCAATTTTCGTACCATCTTCGAATAAGGAAAAACCATTGTTACTGTTTATATAGTAAATTGCAGTCTTTGATTCCCCTTTTTTGTCATCGTTTATATCATTGTGCATTTCAAACTCACGGATCTCTTCCGCAACTGGTGTCATATTCGCCTTTACTCGTATAATTGCCCTCGGTTTAAGTTTATTAATTAGACCCAATATATGATCGTACTCAGGGGTCATAGGAACCCCATTAGAGTACATTAAGTTAAACATATGCCAGTTGTACTTCTCCTTGGCTATTAAGTCAGGATCTATCATCTGAGCAATATGATTTGTCTTTCGCCCATAGTACCACGGGAACGTATCAGATTCCATAGCAGTCCTTAGATGATCATATTCATACGGATCTAAGAATCTATCAATAATTTCCATAATGTTGCGTCGCTCGGCGGGGGAGGGGTTATAAGGGGTTTACTACTCTAAGAAATCGTCACCTGCTTCCAATTTTGCTCTTATACTTCTCCAAGTCTTCTGTACTCTTTCAAGGGGTTTGCCACCACAGACCTCAGCCTTGTATAACAAACACCATTTGCCAGAGTTGCATATTAACTGACGTTCTTCCTTAGTAAATGTAGCTGTCCACTCAGTCTGCGGTTCCGACTGGTTGTTGTCCATAACGAGGTTGGGTGTGTTCAAGTTTTTTGAGAATACTGTTGCAAGTCTCGTATTTTGAATGTTTGAAAGGACCAATGTGATTCATTTGATAATACCTAACAGCATCATAACACAATTTTTCCTCTTGTAAAGTAAAATCACTCATTAGAAGTCTTCTCCAGAAGAATAGTTTCATTATCTACACTATATTCTACCTCATCGCCTGCCATTAAGTCAGCTTCTGCGAATATTTCATCAGGTAGAATAACATACAGTTCCCCTGTATGGTCATCCTCAAGGATTTTTGTTGTGAACCTATGCATCTTTTCTTATTACATACAGTGTCTTCGGTATATAGGACTGTACAGACTCTATCTTTGAGACATCAAATGCTAGATGATGTAATAAGTAACCTTCTCCGATGTATACAGCACAATGATTGAGACGTTTATCCAATCTCATCACCAATATATCAAATTTCTGCAGATCGTCTATATCAAATACTTCTCCCATCTCTGATGTTTTCAGTACAGACCACCCTTCTGCCTCCCACAGGTCTTTGAGGAACTCTTTGGCGGTGAAACTGTAGTCTTCTTTGCAGGTGTGGTAGCCAATGTCCTTCCCCATATCATAAAGAAGGGTGAAGCAACCTCCACCCTTAGTCTTAGACCATTCTCTGCCAATGTAGTGGTAGTACTGGTCTTCTAATTTCTTTTTAACCTTTTTGGTCATTTTTTTCCTGCGGAATTTTTTATATATCTAGGTACCATTTATTGCGATTTCAATAATATACTCGTCCCTATACTTTTGTAGGTTACACTTTATCAAAAAATTAATATACAGTTCTTATCACATAGTGGTGCTAATTGCAAGTGCTTTGTTAACAATTAGTAACTCTACGAGTTTGTGTTAATTAGTGTAGACAATCGTCTCACTATGTGTTAGTTAGTGACGCTACGAGTTGTTAATACTTTCCTCCTCATATTGCACATCATAACATAACCCTTCCGCAATGAAATAATCGCATAATTGTTGATACTGAAGCAACTGCTCATTTAGTCCAGTATCTATTAAGAACTGTGCGAGGTCTATTTGTTCATCAGGTGGCAAATTACCCTCGTCTAATAGATCCAAATAGATCGCATATTTACTGGGAATGTGTATAGTCAAGATCCAAATCTCCAAATGAACTATCACTAACCTCGACCAGATTAGCGTCTTGATTGTCACTATCATCAAGCATATAATGCACCCATTCTTTACTATTAGTGGGTTTAATTTCTTTGTCCATTTGTGTTAGTTTCCTGGAATGATTGAGTGGTTGATTGTTTATAATCAAATCGCTTATTACGACTTGATTTGTTTCTCTTTTCTCTCAAACTTTTTGGTCTATTTGATACATACGTGTCGTTACGTTTGTAAGTCCTTCCCATTGGAAATTAGAGCGTAGTTTGTGTTAATTAGTGTTCATACAGTTAGTATAAACGAATTGTGGAAAAATGTCAATGGTTTGTGTCACAAATATGTGTGTCCCCTATGTGTTGACAACTGTTCCGTTCTTATATATACTCCTAACTCTGCTATTCCTCGTGGGGTTTATAACATTTAAGAGAATCAATATAAAACACTAAAGTATGTTTATTTAACCATTTATTTAATCCACAAAATGTTACTTAGTTGTGGAAATCCTGTGGAAAAGTATCACTAACTCATACCCATTTTAAGTTATTACTATTGTCGTTTAATTTGTCTTTGTCAATGTGAATAACGTTCTGCAAATTAGTTCCGCCAGGATGATAAGCAAGAGCACATAATCGTGCACAACGTCTAACAACTGTCTTACCATTTTGTCTTAAAGTAACACGTCTATATCCATTTTCGTTTAAATGTATCTTTAATTTCTTCCATTTTCCCCACTTAGTTGAATATATCTGTCCTTCGTTAGATACAAAATAGTCCTCGTAATTAGGGATAGGTTTGTATAAAATACCAGCATCATCTTGATAGGTATCGTTATCAATTTTTTTAAAGGGATTCATAGCGGTAAATGATAATTAAGGGGTCAAAGTCCAATGTTAAATGTTAATGAGATTCTATTACCTTCGTTGTTTTGTTGATACCCTCGCACCATATTTGACGGATATAAACATAAACAACCCTCTGTAATTGGTACTGTTCCATCTAACATATTGAAAGGGGTAATTTGTGTTTGATTGTATTGAATAACTGGGTAATGAGTTGATGTTACATTGCGTTTAAATTGTAATGGTGAATGTAAATTAACATCCCAATTTACAAAATAAGTTGCACTATAAAGGCAATTACTTTGTTCGTGTGGTGCATACATTCCTCCTTTATTTGTCAATTCTAAAGTATCATCAATTATATTAGGATTGTCTCCTAGATCATAACATAGTGATTGAGAGTTTATATCAACTACTGCTTCAATTATGTCCTCCTTAAGTGTTAAGAACTGTTCTAGGTTAAGTAAACCTAATTGACCTAATTGTAGCACTCCTGAGTTTATATCTTTCCTGGAACTGTTTGTGACATCTTCAGGGGATAATTTACTGATATAATCTAAAATAGTCTGTTTATGTTGTTGATGATTAGTGAGAGATTTTACCCCTACTGGTGTCATAAACATCCCATAAACTGTAGTTGCATTCTTATCACTTATGGTTGAAAGATCATCCGATAAAATGTTACTATTGTCCATAACGAGTTTGTAATAAAAAAGAGGGGTTATTTACTCCCCTCATTATATATCATAGTTTACAACCCTGTCAACGTTTGTTATACTTAACCCGATCATTTATTAAGAAGTAATACTTAATAATTGGGGTAGGATTGCAAAGTTGTTTGTAAGTCTCTTCAGTCATTTTGTAATTAGTTTGTGACATTTTGGTTAGTCAATAATAATGTTAGTTACAAGTTCAAATACTTCAGGTGAAGTATTATTTTGTCTTGTAAATGCTTCGAGGAAAATGTTAGTAACTGTTTCAAGTTCATCTTCCGTGAAAGCATCATATAGATCAAAAGTCTGTGACATTATGCTGCCACCTTGTAACCTGAAATGAAATCGTCACATCCATTGATAGTAGATACGAACCACTCCCAATTCTTTTGAAATACGGATGTGCCATAAGCAAATTCGTAGCAAAGAGCGTTTAGACGTGATTTCGTGGTGTTTGACTGCCAACCGCCATCAAATAGATATAACTCTTTTGAAGTGTGGTCATAAGTCGCAATGTGATTTCCGTGTAGAAATACTTTTGACTCTTCTCTGCAAACACCTTGAGAATCAAGATAAGAAACTGTTTGAACTGTAGTGTTGCCATTAGAGAAGTTGCCACCCCTTCTAATTGCTTTGTTCATTGCTGCTTCAATCTTTCTCATAAATTCTTCCTGTGTTTGTTACTCTCTTATTATAAAGGAAAAACCCCTCGAAAAGAGGGGTTAGTGTGCACTAATTCAACTGTCACCCTACTGGGTAGAGTTCATCAAGTAACGCTAGAATGTCGTTACCTGTATCACATTCATTAAACAATTCAAGTAAATAAGGGTTGTTTTCAAGAATTGATTCAGTCATTTTAAAGTTGCAAGTTTACATTTAGTGGACTTACAAGACGTAATTTCTCAACTGAATTGAGACAACCATAGATCTTTGCCACTCTATTAAATGTTAATTACTCCTCAAATAAGGTCTCTAAATGTTCTAAGAACATCCAACTATAGTTACCATCTTCGGGGTCAATTCCGTCCACTAAGTATTCTAAACATAGTGCTTCTGCATTGCGTGGGTTATTATTATCAACGTGTAATTTCATACGTTTGTAATAAGTTTCAGCAATGAGATCAATGGATGTTTCTCTCTCTGGGTTTAACTTTTGAGTGCTCATAATACTTTAGAACCAAATTGTTGGATGAGTTTGTTAGAAATAGTGTACCCAAGTCTGGGGTCTTTCTTATTACCAACTGTCTTAAATTGTCTCTCTAGGTTATCAATTAAAATGCGTAATACGTCATCAGCATTCATAACCCAAATTTCAACTACCTTGCCTAAGTGATACCTAGCAAAATAGTGTTTGTGATACTTTCCTATCTTATCTTCCTGGAGATACTTAACTTGATCTTCCCAAGTGTTTTGTACACTTATGCCGTTATATGTTGCTGTGAGTTTCTTACCAATAGTTGACTTATATTCAACTGGTAAGTTATTCTCATCATAGGCATCTGCACCTGATAAAGTATCACTAACTCGGTGCCCAAGTATGCTCGCTAAATGTATCTCTCTGCTTCGTGCATAACTGAAAGGGTCACCCCAGTTATTTTCGTCACAAAGTTGATACATTGCTTCGAACAGTTGTTGATACTTTGCTTCGGGTGATTGCATCTTTTCAATAACAACATTAGTTGTATATGACATTAGAACATTACCTCATTGAATTGGATAGGGTCATCAAGTAACATATCAACTGCATTTGAGACCATCAAACGGATATTTCTAAATGTGTTTATTTTGATGGTGTCTCTGTCAAAGTTGTCACATAGGTCAATAACTTGGTTGACTGTGTTGGATATGTCCTTGACTGAGATAGAATCCCCTCTGTCATATCCTGAAAAATTGTCTCTGACAACTGTTGGAACTGCATCAAATAAATTCATTTAAACTCCTGTGAAATTAAAGTGTGGGAATGACCTAGTAATTTCGTGCTTTCTCTTCTTAGAAGCAGTTCACGAATCTTTAGACCTAGATCTTCGTATCCACGTTAGTGGTGGAATCGAACCACCCCCCACATTTATTAATATACTTGATTTTAGGGTTGAATGGGGTTTTGTTGTGTCAGTTCTTCAAGTGTCCTGTTTCTCTCTTCCCAAGTGTCAACCATTGTGCTATTAATTACATTGATGAGAATGTTGGAACCTATTAGGATACAAAACACTCCAAAAATAAACCTAATCACGTTTGTTGACCTCCCAGTAGTCTAAATTAGTGGCAATAGCAACTCCACACACATATAGAGCGTATGCACCTCCAACAATAACAAAAATTTCTACCATTGTCAATCCTCCTCTGGTTTAATGTTAATTTGAAATGAAAAATTAGCGTAGTCATCAAATAGACCACAATTTGATATAGTATCAAATATAATCTCTGATACTACTCTTAAATCCTCCTCTAGGATGTTACCATTAAGATTAATGGTTCCGTCATCATTGTAATTAATCTCACCATTGAATCCATCTGGCATTAAATCATTACTCATTAGTACTTACCTCCTGTGTTGTTAATGTCAATAAATGTTGAGTCAGTAAACTCACTATCTAATACTTTCTCAAACACACTTGTTTGATTAGGTGTTAGTTCAAAGTCCATATCTCTGAGCAAATCGTATAACTTTACGAATTCATATTGCTCATCAAATGTTAACTGGAAATTGTGCATTAGTATTCCTCCTTAGCATAAAATGGGGTTAACTTTTCAACTTCTAGGTTATAACCTAGTACTTTAGCATTAACATAATCATCACTATTTTCGTCTACTAAATGATGATTAGAGTTTAAATATGCTTGAATTTCTTCACATAAATGAAGAGGATTTACTCCCTCTGCATCACATTCAATGCGAACTGAGAAGTTTAAAATCATTATGCCACCTCCAAAGAATCAATAAATGCAACACAATGTTCAGTAAATTTCTTTACATCAATGGGTTCTACTTTGTCATTATCCTCGCCAATATAATAAAATTGGTTATTGATGTTTGAAATCAAAGTTAAAAGTGCTGTTTCGTTGTTTGTGTACATTAATTTGACTCCTGTGTAAAATGTGTGAATAATTGATCTATATTATATGAAAGATCTTCTAAACAGTCTCCTACTGTGATTGATGTGCCATCATTGTCTTTAGGTTCTGTCCATACTTCAGGATGAACTTCTTTGATTGTATTGATGACATCAATAATGTCACATTGCATATTTGACATAAAATTGTAGTTCATTGACATAACTCCTCGAATCGTTTTTGTGCTTCATTTGCTATTTCAGGTAAATAACCTAGTTCAGAATTTTGATCTAGTGCATCTAACTGATCGTATGTTAGATTATGCTCTTTAGCGTAGTCTATCCACGCTTCATCATAGCAAGTTTCTAATAGTGTCTCGTGATGTAAAACTGACATTTAGTTGACCTCCTTAGCGTCAATAACTGCATCCCATAGGGAATCGAATTCTGTTGAGTCCTCGCAATGCTCTTGCAAGTCTAGATCAGCGATTGAAGAGAATAGATCACATAGAAGTGAATGTTGCTGATCTGAAAGTGTGATTGTTTTGTTCATATTCTTATATTACACGAAATTTGGTAGGTTTGGTGATTTTGTGGACACTTTGCTAACTGGTTCATCTGTTATCCATCCACCTTGCTTTATTGCTCTAGACTCTATGACTATGTTACGCACACGCTCTCTGTCGAGTGAATCACCATCACCCCACTCAATATCGGATGATGCACATAGGTCAAGATACTTGAGAGTTGCAAGTGCTAACTCTTCTTCTGTTAGTTTATCGATAGGATAGAGTCCATCAACGTCATTGTAGAATGACATACAGTAATCAATAAATTCAGCGAAGTTGTTCATAAAATTCCTTAACTATTATCATATTACATTAAAAAGCACCCATATAGGGTGCTAGTGTGTCAGTAATTCAAGTGGACTAGTTGAATGCTCTGTTGTATGAATTCTTGCAATAATCAATAACTTGTAGAGATTGCTTTGCAAGATACTCATAACCAACTTTGAGATCCTTGCCTAGTTCGTTGATCTCATACTGGTGAATTGACCAACGTGCTTTTATGTCCTGAATGTACTGATCTCTGGAAATCAACTCAACTTGTGGACGTGACACTTGTGGAATTGCAACTACCTTATTTAGTTTAGGTGTTGCTGCCTTCTTTGTGACAGTCTTTGAAGTGGTTGTTGCTTTGCGTCTTGCTCTCTTGCGTGGTGTTGTAGTCGCTTGAGTAGCAGTTGCAGTTGGCATAGATCAATAAAATCGTTTGAACTCCCTTATTATAATGATGTATGAGTCAAATGGGTGTAAATGTGTTCAGTTTGAGAATTGGAACAGTCCTAATCGCTTCTGAACTAGGTTAGAATAGTCGTTATGTAACTCACATCCTATGTAATGCCTACCCAGTTCCCTTGCTACCATTGCAGTTGTGCCACTACCCATAAATGGGTCTAGAATTATGTCATTATGTGAAGATCCTGCTTTAATGCAAGGTTCTATCAAATCAGGTGGGAAAGTAGCAAAATGAGCACCTTTATAAGGTTTAGACGTGACTGACCACACACTTCTCTTATTCTTCATAGGATATGATTTAGTTAATCCTGAATGTGGTTGTAGTCCAGTTCCTTTATTGTGATACTTGCCATTTGTGCGGTCTCTGGTTCCCCAGTCTTTAGCAGGTTCTTTGATTGCTTCATTATCATAGTAATATCTCTTATTCTTTGATAATAAAAAGATATACTCGTGAGATTTTGTGCATCTATCCTTAACTGATTCAGGCATAGGGTTAGGTTTATGCCAAATAATATCTTGACGTAAAAACCATCCATCATCCCTTAAAGCGAATGCTAACATCCAAGGGATGCCAATTAAATCCTTAGATTTTAAGTTATCAAATTTATTACCTCTGACTGGTGTGAACTGTGGTAAATCCTGATTAGTCTTAGATACTGATTGCTTAGGATAATTACCATCTGACCTATAATTATAATATGTGTCACCTATGTTAACCCATAGTGTTCCATCATCCGTGAGCACATCACGAACTAACCTGAATACTTCAACTAATTGTTTAATGTATTCTTCAGGTGATTGCTCTAAACCAATTTGATTGTCCTCATCACCATAATTCCTTAAACCATAATAAGGCGGTGATGTTACACACATCCTCGCCTTACTATCGATTTGTTTGAGAGTCTCTCGACAATCTCCATATAATATGGTATCTTTCATATTATTCTTTTAGGTTGCCTTCTTCATCATACCACTCATCAGTCACATTTTCAAGTTCGACACCTGTGCCTATTTTTAATGTGTCTTGTGCTATGAGTTCTTTGTATTCTTCAATGGTCATTAGTCTGCATTCTCCACTACGATATCCCACACCTTACCATATTGCTCTAACCAATTCTCTTGATACTTTGTTAGAGTAATTTGATAGTTGTGACGTAAGTCATCTGCTGACTGAAATGGTAAACCATTGTTTGAACAGAAGTTGTTCAAGACTGTTGTCAAAAACTGTAAAGTCATCAAATCTCCATATAATTGTGAGTGTTGAGAGAGTGGGACTAACTGAAATGGGTTTCACCCAAGAGTCCAAATTTAACCTATGGGAATCGCTTACACCTGAACCCCTACTACATCAGTTACTGCAGATGACCATATCTTAGTAGGATAACCCCACAAATAGTCAGTTACTGCAGATGATGTTTCGGGCATAGGAACCACATATCCCTCAACATTCTTATTATACACAAAAAAACTGCCTAGCAACCTAATGTTAGACAGTTTGTTGAGTGGCACATATTATATGATTATCCCCATCCAAATTGATTAACCTTATCAAAGAATGCTGCACGATATGTGTCACCTAATGAATTGGCATCCACATAAGGGTCACTTGCTGACTTCCTTACATATCCTTCATTATCACCACTTGTGCCTTCTATTATTCCCCATACTTTAGTATGTCCACCTCTATCAACTGGTGCTGTTGCTGATATTACTACATCATCACCACTTGCTGCATCCGCTTTGCTAAATGTCCAAGTGACACTAGCGTCATCCGCTTCAATCTTGGTTTTCTTATTTGTAAAGCGATATTCTGCTGCTCCTTGTTGAGCACTTACTCTTGCAATGCTATCATTTACTGCTTTGAGTCTATATGCCTTAGCATTTGCTGATAGTTGTGCAAGTAATAAATCTGCCCAGTTATTTACTTGAGTAGTTGCCATTGTTAAATTCCATTTAATACTGTGCCTGATTTATTTATACGATAGAGGAAGTGGTGGTATCCCTTTAACAAATATGTCATCCACTACTCTTTGCAATCTTGCTAGTGTTGCTTTGCTACTCATAGGTACACAAACATAACCAGTTGACTTGCGATAGAACTGTACTTGACCAGATTTAATATTATTTGAACTAATATCTGCCTTGTCTCGTGCATCCATCCTTATAACTCTACCTATTGTCTGTGCCATTTCTATGAGATTCAACTGTCTCAACATAATACTGTGAGTCAATCCACTAACTGATATACCTTCAGATAGTATAGAGTAATGAAATACGATAAACTTCTTATCATCATCAGTTCCCCACTCATTTAGTGTGGTCATAAACTGAGTCCTTGATACTTTCTTATCGTTAACGTATGCACCAAACTTACTAGTGACGTGTAATATATCATAACCACGATCCTTTAACTCTTGTAATAGTGGTGTTCTACCTAACATTGACTGAAGAACCTTAGAAGAACCAATACTGACAACCACTTTAGGGGTCAATTCATTATCATCTATCTCATCAAGTAGGTCTAGTGTTGCATCTACATCAAACTCGTGAGCATTCTGTCTAGTCCTTGTTCCATTAACATCAAATGGTACTATAGTTGGTGGAATAATTGAACCATTGTCAATCAATTCACTAGCAGTAACATTCTCTATTACTTCACCATAAATGCTAGGTATGTTCATACCTATGAAATTAGATCTAGTTCCATACTTAGGTGTTGCTGTGAAATAATAGTCCTTAGTTAATTCTCTCTGACTAAACTCCTGAACAGCAGGAAAAAATGATTTAGTTGTGCTATTATGTGCTTCATCATAATATACTATATCAACATCATCCAATACACATACCTTATGAAGAGAATGGTATGTTGTAAAGATTAGTATATTATTTGTATTGTTATCTACCCACTCTTGAATAACTTTAGGGTCAGTAGTATTCTTATACTCATTCTTACCACTATGGACGTGTAACACATCAGCATCAATCAATGATGTGAATTCAGTACATAGTTGTTGTGCCAATAGAATACGAGGTGCAACTACAACTATAGTCTGTGGTACTGGACTCTCTTCAAAATGCTTGATAGCGTGCTGTATCATTATCATTGTCTTACCACCACCAGTAGGCACAATGATCTGTCCTTTATCATTGTCACCCATTGCTGCGAGTGCTCTTTCTTGGTGTGGTCTTAGTGTGATACTCAAATGCCTTGCTTAACTGTATTAATCATACAGGCAAACAAGGCAAAATGCTAGTGGTGTGTGGCAGTTAGACGTGTGTCACACGCTCTTGGTAGAATATACTACCTCCATATCCGATCATCTTGTGTAACCAGTCCTCACTATTACTGTCCTTTAGATACAGTTCAGTAATTGACTCCTTACCATCATTTGTAGTCCATACACGCTCATAGCAATGGTGATGTGTATTGTACTCATACCCACCACTCAACAGTTGTTCAATAAAGTCAAGTTCACTATCGGTTGCGGTCATAATCGTAGTAGTGCTTAGAGTGCTCATAGGGTTGTGGACTCATTATAGCATTTCTTTGTATCTCTGCTCCTCTAGTCTGATTATCATAACAATCAAAGTCGAGTGCATCAAGATCTTTACCAACTCGTGTTTCAGATCTGAGATATAATTCTCTGAGTTCATCTGATTTAAGCATTGTGTTAATTCTTTTGAGTTGTTCTAACTCATTTTCGAGGTTACGAATAACCTTATCGAGATTTGTCATAATCTTCTCTAGCAAGTTGAATAAATGTTTCGATTTGTTCATCTGTTGCTTCACCTAACCAACTCCAATGTGGGTCGTTAGGGTCATACTCAAGTGATACTTTACCATTGTCATCAACGACAACCTTGAGTGAATCACCTGCTTTCATATCAGTCATACTAACTCATCAAACCTCCAATGTGGATCGTCAGATCCGTCTGACCAAAACCAAAAGTCGTGATTGTGATTAGATGATAAGAATGTCCTACCATCTTCTCTACGTTCTTCAATGGTTGCCATATTATTACTGTTCATTGCTTCAACGAACTGTAACTTAGCACGATCACTAATTGGTCTTACCTTCGCCAATTTCCTCAATGGTGACATCATCAACCTCCTGTCTAATAGTGTTATAAATGTCAGAGTATTTAACTCCGTGAAGATTCTCACTTGCATATTGTAATTCAAGTGGAAAATGTTGCAAAGCAGTTAATAATGCTTCTGCTTCATTCTTTGGTAGGTTAAGGTTAACCCAAGGTATAATAACCTTACCATCAAACTCACTTTGTGTTGCGTTTGGATTCGCTTTAATCATCATCTTTCTTCAATAGGTGGTAGTAGGTCATTTCCTGGATGTTCAACTATCTTTCCGTGATAGTTTCTGACATTGCGAGGGAATAGACTCTCATCTATTTCAATGTCCAACCAGTCTCCATTATATATTAGCACATTACAGAATTTTTTTCCGTGTCTTGCCTCTGGGTCATCAGTCTCGTGAGTACACATTGTAATATACTCATCACATACAAATGATATGTAACCAGACTCACCTTTAAATTTGATGTAGTTACCTAGTTCAAGAGACTTAAGAATGTTTCTCATTTCGAGTTGGATAGCGTTGGCAAGGAAAAGATTAATAGACATATTATTTTATGTCTCAACGTACTTAAGATATAATAAGTCAGTTATTTCCTCTACAGTATGCAGTAACTCGTGTAGTTGTTTATCATTTATTCTATGTTCACTATGTGATTGATATGTCTTAGATATAAACATACCAAGTGACTTTCGCAAGATGTCTTTGCTCTCGCTATTTAATATTTGGGATCTGATTCCTAACATCACAATAAAGGGATAAGAGAGAATTGGTCGTCTGGTAAGTCACCTCTTGTTTCTATGTCAAATCCTAGGGTAATTCTATTACCTTCGTATTCTTCATTAACACATACTTTGTGCATTCGTTCCCAACCTGGTCCGAAATAAATGTTACCAACTTCATTATTTATTTCATATAAAGGTCCCCGCTGATCTCTAAATTTTGTTATGCTATTCTTTGGGTCAATACTTACATATCCGTGATAATCAAACTTATGATCGTGCCAGTTTAATACTTCATTTGGTTTGTGCATATTAACCCAACATTGCATCCATAATGGTTCATCAGTATTCAAATGTGTTCTAACTACTGTCCTTATATCTTGTAGCAATAACCAAAATAATGGTGATGGTGCAGTTAATGAGAATAGATTATAGAACCGATAACCAGAATAGTTAGCGTCCATATTATCCAACTGCTCCCTATCTAACTTTAAATCCTCTCTGTCAAATAGTTCTGGCAATGCACCTAGAGTCAACCCTTCTTGTCTTAATGAACTATCAAGACCAGTAAATGTCTCTTTAAATAATCTATAACCACGTCCTAATTGACGTAGCATTTCTTCTTGCTCGTGTTCTACAACTGGTGATCTGTACAGTACCCAGTCCTCACCTTCCTTAATTTTGTATGTCATTTGGATTGTATGCTAAACGTGGGTCTTTCGGCATTGCATCTGCCAAATTGATGTTAACAACAGGTCGCCAAGTACCTACTGGTGTTGTTGATGAGTGAAATAAATCACCCTTGAATGCCACTGCTCTACCCTTCTTAGGTGATACTCGTGTCATTTCTGTGAATTTGTCCTGTTTAACTAACTCAACATATTGTTGGGGATCTTGTGTCCTCTCGTTGTAGATAATAGTGTCACCATTTGAATTATCAATATAATATACCACGTTCCAAGCATTTTGTACATAACTGTCAACGTGTGGTAACTGAATGATGTTAGAACACCAAGCAGGTACGTGATTCACTCTCATCCTAAGCAATGCTTCTGCCTTTAACTTATCTCTGAACTGTAATGCTAGTGGCATAAATGCGTTGCATAATGTTGACAACTCACCTTGCTCACACTCAAATAGATAATGGAATGCACAATATCCATTGCGAGGGTCACCTAAAAATAAATCACTAATTGCATTGTCCTTAATCATCCACTTGAGATCAGGGTTCTTAATGCAATCTATTAACCAATTCTGATATACTGTTGGGATTATATCATCAAAGACAATAACGTCTTGCATATTATTGAATTGTGTCTTAAATGGTGACTGTACTGTGAACTTCATATTATGTGTAGTATGGTGATGAGTTAATCATTGCTTGTTCTTCTTTAATGAAGTCTGCTGCTGACTCCCAAGGCATTGATAACATTGGTCGTCCATCATATTTGTTCTTAGCATATTTACCATCAGTATCTACATAAGAAACAAATGCTTGGATCTGTAGATCCCCTGTGTACTTGGGTCTCCAGTGGAAATCTTTATGTCCTCTGAATATACATATATCTCCTTGATTCATATAAACTTGATGTGATTTACCATCCATTTCTAAGTACAAGGGCCAATCAACTTCGTCTCTTGTTATACACACATTAGCAACCCATTCACCACTTGTTCTATCTCTATGTCTTACTAAATTTGTTCCTTTAACATATACTCTAGCATAACTAAATGTTTGATGTAATTTTATATCTAACACCTGTTCAATCTGTGGTTGTATGTGTTGACCCATTGCTTCAAAACATACTGGTGAATACATTGCAAATGCACCTGGCATTATAGGATCAGAAGTTGGTCCCGAATACTGTGTTTCGACAACATCCTTAATCATCATATATTCTATTTTTAATTGTTCACAAGTCTCGATTGATAAACCATTACGAATGACATATAATTTGCCATCACATATAGTATCAACCTTCAAATCTTGCTTCATATGACTGGTAGTCATTAATTCCTCTCCCAAAGAATACTAGAGTTAGTCTTGCATCATCAGATGTAGAACCATAGAAATTCTGTCCTCCGTGATACTTACGTCCATCAAATAGTATAGCACGATTGTAACGTGCTTGCACCTTGATAGATTCTATAAAATATGAATTACACTCCTTCTTATACTTATCAAAGTTAGCAATCGCTTCAGTACCTTGTGCTTCCATTGCCTTATGAAACTCCTCTTCATATCCTTGCATTTCAGCACCAGCAGGTACATCATATATTGTTGTTCCACTATCCTCAGTCATATCTGGATTAAGATAGATAACACCACCAATTCCTAAATGGTCGTCATCTGTGTGTATCCATCCACTACCACATTCACCTGTACTAATATGAAATGCTGCGTCTGCTATCTCAAATGCACGATAACTTGGTAAGTATTTAATTATCTTTCTACATATAATCTCGTGAAAAACAGGATCTAAATCTTGTATGAGTTTAGTTCTCTTACCTGGCCAATACCCTTTGTTTGGATGTTCAGTACAAGGATAATATTCAAGTGATTGTGCATACTTTCGCACTAAACTTGGTGTCTCAAAGAATCTATCAATAATAGTTGTTGGTACTATTTCTGCCATAATCTAAAAGGACATTTAGTCGTGTTAAAAATAAGATTGTGTGTGATACGAGGGAATAGATTCTTAGTATCTACTCTCTTTTGTGCATCACGTAATTGCTTACTTGTTGGTGTAGATTTAACCATATCATATTTTTGATTATGGTTATGTTCTTGATAAAATGCTATACGATATATAGGATCTCCTCTTCTAATTATAATAGGTTTAGACTCATCTATAAAGTTAATAGCAAATCCAATAGGACGTGACCAATCAGATAGATTCCACCATCCTTCTACTATCTTAAAATTATTACTAGCACATTGTTTCTGTTCTACCCATACATTCTTAGCACTTGTCCACATTAAGAAGATAGGTATATGTATTTGAAATGTTTGATCTACTTCCCAATTTGGTGGTGGTTGTATTATTTGATGAAACATATCACCTAAGTTAGACTCAAGATACTGCTCCTTTCTATTCATTCTTAATTCAATATGTTTAGGTGCCCGTATCACAAACTCCCGTTTGGTTTTATGCTGCCAAGCAGGACAAGAATGATATATTGTTTTACTAGAATCAAATGTATCATAATATCTCTCAGGTTCAAACCCAACACCATCTAAGGTCAATGATGAGTCTAGTGCTCTATCAAGTGACCAGTCTGGTGACTCATATTGTAGATAGTTTATTTGAATGGGCATTGTTTAAACATAAGAGTCTTTGCTAAGTTGTTGATGAATCCCTTCACCCTCACTCTCTTATTCATTTGGATCAGTAGATCCTTAGATGGCATTGCCTTCACAAATTTAAACTCTTGATTAAGATTACCCTCTTCAATGAAATTTATTTTATATACTGGGTCACCACGCTTAATGATAACAGGTTTAGTATTGTCAACTATATTTAATCCAAATGATATAGGACGTGTCCAAGATGATAGATTGAACCATCCTTGAACTACTGTGAAATTATTATTAAGTGAAGTGAGTGGATAATCTTTAACCTCTACCCATATATTTTTATTCTTTGTCCAACATATCAACATAGGCATACACACCTGTAATGTTGTTATTGGTGCTCTCTTATTTTGTACCTGTACTGTTCTGTTTAACTCTTGAGCATTTAACTGCTTACATATTATTTGTGAATTATCATTGTCAATCTCTAGTGTGATATCTTTAGGTGCATATACTATCCACTCTCGTGATGTCTTATGAGTAAATGCAGGACAATCTAAGTATGGTGTCGTCTTAGGCATTGTATCCAAAGTTTTCTTTGGTTCAATACCAACACCATCTATTGATAGAGGTGAATCTAGTATGTCCGTGACATTCTCAGCACCTTCATATTGATAGTAGTTAATCAGGACAGACATAATTAAAATTAATCACAATTCTATTTGTAGCATAGGTGGGTGAACTAGATGCGTGCATCCTTAAACCATCAAAAATAATGAGTTTATTCTTCTCAGGTTTAACCTTATCTGTGATAGTACCATTTTTATCAAAGAATATGGTTTCACCATCAGAATCATTCACATAATATAGTGCTGTAGTGTGTGGTATATCAAAATCCACGTGTGGTCTATTATAACCTGTTTTAGTACTTAAAAGCAACCCTCCCTTAATCCTGAGTAGTTTGTGATCCTTTGGTACAAAGTGTAAGAGCATAGGATATACAAAATCTAAACACTCTGATTCTACTCCTTCCATCTCATCAAAGAATAGATGTGCAAATCCTGGTGTACCTCGTTTGTGTGGACCTTCATTAGCATATGTTATATCATCTAAAAAATGCCAGTTGAATTTATATGAACTCATCATCTTATGAATTCTGTTTGCATATAATTCTGGAAGCAGATTGTTAATGACCTTCATAATTGATTGATAGTACTATACGATCTTCATCAGTATTATTTGGTTGTGTTGCGTGCTTCAACCAACCAGGAAATACCAATATATCATTTGTTTGAACTGGTATCTCTCTCCAGAGATTTTGTTCTGGTACCTGTGGAGAACCAAAGCGATGATACTCTAATGGATCTCTAATTAAAAAGTTCCCTGATCCTCGTGGTGCCTTGAGATAACAAGACAATACCATAGGACAGGGACTGTGTAAATGTTCTGTTGTTATTCCACCACGCTTGTGGATATTGATCCAAGATTCACGTGGTGTGATGTGACAATTAAAATAACCCCAGTGATCCCAAATTGGGATCAACTGTTTGTGAATAATATAAAAGAACTTTTGTAAGCACTCCCAATTATGGGGTGCATAAGATTCTAGTGATGCTGACGCTGTACTAAATGCGTTGTTGCTCTCTAGTTTTGAATTCTTTTTAACTGTGTCTAATAATGATCCTACATCATATTGTAATGAACCACCTTGTTCATACTCAAAATCATAGTTGAGTCTCCAAACATAATTTGGAATGTACTCAACTGGTTTAGGATTTTCTGGGGTTATTATTAAACTCATCCACTCTCTCCTTTAACTGCTTAACTCTTTTAGCAGTCTCTTCTCTAACCTTTCTGGATAGACGTTTAAGGGTTGGTGGATGTGTTTCATAATTTATCCAATTAGACCAGAAATTTGTGTCATTACTCTTCTTTGACATTTGCGTAAGGTAGCATCTCCTTGAATGTACTTGTAGCAAACTTGTAAGCAACTCTTACTTCATCTGCCATTGAATCATCTAGTTTAGCACGAATGAGACCCTTTAGTTTATCTGGGTTAGAGAACTCATACATTGCTGAAGATCCTGGTACTTTCTTAGCAAGCATTTGTCCACCCATCAGATCACCCATATGTCTGGTGTAGATGTGTGCCATCAATCTTTTTTGTCTACTCTCTGTACTAGGATCTTTATCGATCTGTTCAATGTACTTAGTAAACTCTTTAGTTGTTTCTAAAGTTGGTGGTACCTCTGTACCATACTCTTCCCATAACTCTTGGAAGTCTTTAACTAGACCAGGATATCTATTGATATCTTCTAGTCCTGATAATACATCATTCCTTGATGCTGTGTCTTCTAACACATCATACTGTTGGATCTGATTATATAAGAATATAGCATATGATTTTGGATGTAATTTACCTCCAAACATCATACCTACAAATGGTTGTTCTTCTGCTCTTTTGTGGTGTTCCCACGTTGCTTCTTTAAGTGACATAATTAATCCTTAAGGTCAGGTAATTTCTTTTCAACCCAGTGATCTGAGTTTTCTATCCCTGCTGCTGTTACATATCTCATAATATGATCATCAATCTGATGATAAACAGGATGCAGATCTAGATCCATATTAATATCGTGTGCTATTTGTGATATCTGATCTGCAGAGAAGCAATGATCAGGATGTAATAGATCACAACAGGGGATACGCTTCTCAATTAATTCATTGAGGTTGATACGTATCTCATAATCTCGATAGACTGGCATAATTAATAACTTGGTTCTAAGTCTAAGTGTTCAGGTTCATTAACTTCAGAATATGTCAGGTCATCCCAATAGGAATGATATAACCTACCCCATATAACTTTAAATTCGTCATCATCAAGGTCTTTGAATAGACAACGATCTTTAAGATATATGTGGTATGTTGACATTAGTCCTCCGTGCGTTGTCCTATAGTTTCTATTTTATCATCCTCCTCGTTAGAGAGTTCGAATGATGGCATATTAACTTCTCCGTCGTCTCCCATTATATCACGCTTTACCATAAACAGTGCATCGATAGCACCTTCAAGTCTTGATCTCTGACTATATGCTTCAGATCTCTTCTGAAAATCAACAGTAGTCACACCATAAGGATTTAGTTTCTTGTTACTAAATTCCTCATCTAGTTCTTCTATCAATTTAGTTTGTTCTTCCTTTTGTAAGTGGAAGTTTTGTATCAGTTCATCAATAGTCATCTTTTAGTTCCGTCAGAGTGATAGTTAATTGCTCTCATTGCTCTTGCTATTTTTCTAGTAACAGTATCTTCAGTTGAATACTCTGCTGCTAGTGAATAGTTGAATGAGTTTTCTAAGTCCCAGTCCTTTTGTTCAGCAGGTTCTTGAACAAAATCATACCAATCCTTTTCTATATGTTCACGTAGCACAGGTACAAACTGTGCTAAGGGGGTTCCTGCTTTGACGAGGACTCCTTCTTCTCCTGTGTCAATGACTTTCCAGAAGAGTTGGACGTTGACTTGCATTGCAAATCTTGGGTCATACATTCCAGCAACTGCTTCGAATCTAGTTTCATTGTTGTAATACACTGGGAGTTGTAAAAATACAATGTCATCACTAGCACGAACCCTCCAAGGTGTTTCAAGTTTTATAACGTGAGCAAGGGTATCCTCTGGGAACCCTGACTCTTTATCTTCCAATAAAGGAACTGTTTGATCAGGTGGATGATCTCCAATAAAATTGGAGTGTCTCATAAAATTGGTTACCTGTTCATATCTATAAGAGATACCATCACCTTGAGTGAATATCCTGAAATCCATAGGTGAGGTTACCACCCAACCCATACGTGTGATTTGTTTTAAACCAGGACAATTAGCAACATTTTGTGTACCCATAAAAGGACACCTTCTATTCTTATGTTCCTTATCTTTCCATTGTCTTTTAATGGATGATGCAGGTATAAGTGGATAGTTCTCTGCTAAACCAGGTTCAAGTGAGAAGAACCTGATCCAAGGTTTCTTCTTACGGAAGATATTCCACATTGTCTTCCCCATAAATGTTTTCAAGTAAGTAATCATAATGAGTCGGACAATCATCTGACTCAACGAACTTCTTAACGTTAGCAATATATTCTTCTCTTGTCACCTTACTGACTCCTATTGCGTGCTCGTTCTCTTCACTACCCATTAGATATCTTGTACCTAATTGTAATCCGTGACCTGCAGCAATATAGTTCATACCGTGCATATTAGCATTCAATGGTTCAGCGTGATCTAATATAGATCCCATCCTTTCAAAGTTATCATTAACCTTGATGTTACCACTGTTCATAGTTTCAATATCCATATAATCATTACGTTGTGTACACCACTTCCAGTATGGATTATCAGTTCTCATTGATAGTGCATAGTGCATAGCAACAAACTTAGCAAATCCAATTACTTCACGTTGTGCACAATAATTATACCATTGTCTCTCTATGCTTGTGATGTATCCCTTTCTTCTATTGAGTATGTCAACCAGTCTAAGGATACTCTCGTGTGTAGTTAATAGTCCTGTTGATTCTAATGGTTCTACAAATCCATATGATAGACCAATAGCAAGACAATTAAGTTCCCACGCTTTCTGTCTATAACCGTGCTTTATATCAATAGAGGATATCTCATACTCATCAGGTTGTACACCAAACTTAAGTTCAATCCAGTTTCTGAACTCTTGCTCTGTCTCGTGTTCCATTGCAAAACGTGATGACCAAGCATAACCAACACCAATACGATTCCATAATGGAATAGTCCACATCCAACCATTCTCTCCTGCTGTGCAGTCAGTCACATTATGCATCATTTCCTTACGTTGTTCTATATCAAGATAAGGTAAACGTGCAAAGAATGCTTTATCATTTGCAAGTATATCTTTGAATGATTCGAATGATACATTCATCAATCCTTCAATGAGTGCACCTTTAAATCCAGTACAGTCAATGAATAGATCTCCTGTTACTCCTACTTGCTTTTTATCTGCGTCTAGTCTTACACCCAACTGGTTAATCATTCTGTTAGATGCAGCAGGTGATCCACCTTTCTTTACATCTTTAATCATTCCACGTACTTCACCAATTACGTGTGTGAACCTGTTCTTCTCTACCCAAGGATAACATACTCTATCTCTTAGGAACTCACCAAACTTCTCAGCATCTAAATGATATGCTGTATCTGTCTGGAAATTATAGTTATCCCAGTCCATATATCCTTCTGGAGTCTGAGCACTATTCCACTGCTTATTATTTGCTACAAGTGTATCGTTCTCAGGATTATAATACTGAGAGAATGACTTGTTATCTGGATTATATTCTTCTGGATGTCTCTTCTGTAAGTCAAACCAATCTTCAATACCATTAGCAGTGTTATCTAACTTATACTTACCAAATGGATATTGAAAGGTCGTCCCTTTCTCTCTAAAATCTGTGAACTGAATACTATTCTTATAGGTTGCATTACAATACTCCATCCAGTCTTTATCTTCAAGACCAAGAGCATCAAGATACTTATTGAAATGACCTAAAGTAGATTCACCAACCCCAATAGGTTTATGCTTTGAACTCTCTACGAGTACAACATTAACCCAAGGGCATAGTTTCAACAAGGCAGCACAAGTCATCCAACCAGATGATCCACCACCCACAATTACAACGTTATTGACCTGCATAATCTAATTAGTACCGTCAGTATTATATAGGACATCATTATAATAGTCAATCGGTCTTGGCATAAAAGCAGCGATCTCCTTTCCTTCAGTGATTCTCTTCTCTACAGCAGCATCTAAGATAGGTAGGAAGTCACCATCAAACTCTCGATCATAATGTGCTTCCATATCCATAACTTCCTTCCTACCAATAATAGTATAACCTAGACCTGCCATCACAAACTGCATACCAATAAACAAATCATTTAATGTTGTTGGTATATCACGACAGTCAATATTATTTAATGTGTGGAATGGTACTGAAGTTGCAGCATCCCAGTATGGTGTGTCGTCTTTGTATGCTGCTGTGAAATGATGTACGACAAAATCTCTGAATGTCATAAACTTGACGTGACACGCTGCATTGAACCAGTCACGTTGTAGTCCTGATATAGTATTTCTCTTAGGGTCAGCAAACTGTATGAAATTAAATAAGAACTCGTGTACTGAGAACAGACCACCTGATTCTAATGGTTCAATGAAACCAGCAGACAACCCAATAGCTAGAGTATTGCCTACCCATATCTTTTCTCTCATACCTGTTGGCCAACGTAGGTATTTAAAATCTTCATCAGGTGCATCAGGACATCCTAAATGTGCCTTAAACTCCTTTAGTGCAAAGGCTTTATCCTGAAACTTTGAACTGAAATTATAACCTGTCCCAATACGAGACCAAGTTGGTACAGACCAGACCCAACCACTTGACAGTGCAGTGACACGTGTGTAGCTCGTAAGTTCCCGTTCTTTATCAACATACTCCCGTCTTGTGCACCACGTACTGTCATTTAGTAACACGTCTCTCCAGTCGTCCCAGGGTACTCCCAGGCGGTTCATCAAAATTGCTCTGAATCCTGTGCAGTCTATGAATAGGTCAGCAGTTACCTCTTTACCATCATCAAGAGTTAGTTTTGTTATATTATCTCCATCCGTGTCAATTCTATCTACTGTCTCTCTAATATAATTTAAACCACGTGGGATACAAAATTTATCCTTTAGATACTTAGCAAACTTAGTAGCATCAATATGATAACCAACTAACGTGTCTATGTGTGGTGTATATAATTTTCCCTGTTCAGATACTGCAGCAGCATTAGAGAATACATTCTGAAATGTTGTATTAGATGGTTGTCTATGGTACTTCCAAATATAATAGTCTAAGGGTGGAATATTAGTATCATAAGAACCAAAAGGGTACTGCCACGGTTGGTCAGTACCCCAATTTTCAAATCGAATGCTGTTCTTATATGTTGCGTCACACGCTGGCATCCACTCTTTATCTTCGAGTTCCAGATACCTAATGAATGTATTAAAATGCTGTGTTGTAGATTCTCCTACCCCTATAGTTCCGACTAGAGGAGACTCTATCAACGTAATATTTTTAGTGCCCTCAAAATGTTTAAGTAGCACTGATGCTGTCATCCACCCTGCACTGCCACCTCCGACAATACAGATGTTATTAAATTTCATAATAAGTTAGGTAGGTGGCTCTACGTATGCTCCACCCCAATTTGAATAGCGTTCCCAACAAGGATTATCTTGTGTTGAAATCTTACAAGGTCTTGATGTGCTTGGTTCAACAGCATCTGACATATACTCTGAGATTTCCTCTTCTGTCATAGATGGATCCATTGGTTCCTCTACATCAGATGGTCTTTGAGTATTATCTTTAACTGTCTTAACGTGATTATACCACAAAGCATCAGCCGCTGCCAGATCTTTACCTGCTGCGATGTCTTTGTATAGCATATCTAATTGCTGACCAATTTCACCATATGCAACTCTACGAGTTGTAGCAGGATCAGCGTATGTATCTACACGCTTAACCCATATCATATCATTGGCAGATGGTGACCATTCTAGTGTCCAAGTGTTTGTTACGTCATCAGGTGCATTGACCCACATCTGAGAACAACCACGACCTAAGAATAGTGTATATTCTTCACCAGGATCTACTACGTCTGCCACGTATCCATTGAAATCCATTAATGCTTTCTTCATTGGTGACCCCTATTTGTAGTTAATAACAGTAATAACACCATACTTACCGTTTGAACCACGGAAAGAACCAAAGTGTCCACCAGATCCACCACTACCATAAGCAGAGTGATCTTGGTGATTATGTGAGAAGTTACCTCCATTTGGCCAACCAGCAGCAACTGATCCTCCAAAGTGAGATGGTCCTCCAGTTCCACCACCGTGAGCAGCGTGGGATTGTCCACCACCACCCCAGATGTTCAAGTCTCCACCAGAACCATTACGTCCTAGTCCACCTGAGTGAGAGTTGTTACGTGCAGCACCGTGTCCACCACCAGCAGATAGATATGGTCCAAAGGATGAGGATCCTCCGTCTCCACCACGGTTGAAGTACCAAGTACCTCCACCTCCTCCACCAACTGAAATACCAACTGAAGAAATGTTTGCGACGCTCATTACACGCTCAGAATATCCACCAGCACCACCAGACTCTCCGTGTCCAGCACCACCTCCTCCACCACCATTGCAGCGTACGTGGATGTATTTAACACCTGATGGACGGTTCCAAGTTCCCCCTCCTGTCCATACTTGCATATTATAAATGTTTTCGGAACTTACGTCTGTCCAAGACATAGAAGAACCATTGTTTGTTAGAAACTTTCCAGACTGTCCAGAGACACTAGGTACTATCTGACCAGACGAACCTGACATAGTTCCGTTCACGGTCAAATTACTGCAGGTTAAAGTTCCGTTCGCAGTAATATTACCAGACGCTAGGGTAAATCCACCGATGCCTGACAGGTCTCTAATAGATGCAACTTTAAGTGTACTCATTTTACCTGTTTAGTTTTCCTCAAATCTATTTATATGTTTATGGAGTTGGTCTAACCTCATCTGTTTCCAGGTATGGTTGATCTCTCTCCCATTGATCATCATCAGGGTAATAACCTGGATGATAATGTACTTTATTGGCAGGATAATCTCTTCTAGAAGACTCATCCTCCCAAGATGTTACTTGAAATGTCTCTTTAAACGTTAAAGTGACACCATCTTCCTTAACATAAGCCTGTACTATGTAGTCAGTATCAGGATCAAGTCTAGGGAATGATAAATTCTCGAACCAAGGACAATCTGTACAGATGATTTGATCATATTTCATCTCATACAGTGGTGTTTCATTTCCTTTGCTGATACACACATACATCTCTAGGTCTTTGAAGTGAAGTTTATATTCACCATTCTTTCTGACACTCATCTTAAGATTAGGATCATAAGATTTTAGTGTCTGAAATCCTGAAGATTCTACAGTCTTCTTAGCAACATCAAATACTACTGTTGCTTCATTATACTCAACTGATTGAATGTTTTCATCAGCTGGTCTTGGATCATTAGGATCCGTTATTCTTGGGTTACTAATTTGTTCCATAATTACAATTCATAACATACGGTAATGTTTCCTGTTCCACCATTATATGCACCTGCACCGTTTCTTGCCCAATGTCCCCAGTTTCCACCGTTTCCATATGAACCAGCCCAAGTTTGGGTTTCGTCAGCATAGTTAGAACCTGACCAATTGTTTCCTCCACCTCCTCCTGCTGCTCCATTACAGTCACAGCCTGGGTTTCCTCCACAATTACCTGCGTTCCAACCGCCTCCACCACCGCCTCCTCCAGAGGCATCGTTACCTGGTCTTCCACACTCGTCTCCATTAGTATCTCCATTAGCACCGTGATTTCCACCCTGTGAACCGCACTGTCCGTTTTCTCCTCTCTGGTTACCTGCTCCTCCTCGACCAGCACCACTACATCCTTCACGTCCACCGCCCCCGCCACCACCTGCTGCTACCAACAGGATATTGCCTTGATCCAAGTTAACACCCCAAGGTGAGAAGAACATACTTGCTGCTCCACCACCTCCACCACCTGCAGAGCATCCTCTACAAGAAGCGTGAGTACCACGACCACCAGATCCATAACCAGATCCGTTATTACCATTACCACCGCCACCCCAACATCCGAAGCAACCTCCTCCGTTAGAGCCACCACCTCCGACATATGCTCGGAAACGAGCTGAATCTACCCATCCATCTTCTAAGATGAGTCGTGCATAGGCAGCACCACCTGAACCACCGTGTGCACCACCTTGTCCACCATTTCCACCAGCAGCACCCCAAGCCCAAACCCAAATATAGTTACCTTTACCTGTTCTTATATAAAGACTATTATCTCCACTACCCTGAAACCTGTGACATCTTAGTTGTCTACCCAACTGTGATGTATTAAATACTGATCCATTATCGTCAGCAGTCACCTTCTCCATTCCACCACCGCCACCAGGACCTCTAGATCCTAGTGAATGACTAAAATTATTTAATAATCCTGAATAACCAATTTGTGTTGACATAATTATGCGTAATTAGATCCAGACCCAAATACAGTGAATGCGTGTTGAGAAGTATTAGGTGTATGTACCAGAGCAAATGATACAACTATCCACTTCTCATCGTGTGATGGTGCTGAACCACCTATCCATTGTATGTTAGTACTCTGTCCATTGATGTTTATGGACGAGGGAATTCCTGATCCTCCTGTTTCATATATAGCAACCGTAATACCATATCCGTGTGCACCATCAGTAGGAACATTGTTTAAAGATAATGTCCAGTTACCTCCACCGTTCTTGTTTACCCAAATAGAGTTACCATTATTATAGTCGTGAGTTATACTTCCACTTGTTGTATAGAAGTAGATACGCTCTGAAGTTTCTTCAAAGTGTAACCTACCAGTTGAAGTAATATGTTGTGATTCAATATCAACAAAGTGAGCAAATGACAGGTCGTCGTCTCCAAGTAATGTCCAAGATGCGTTGTTTTCAATAGTAACTGTCCATCCTGAAGCAATTTCTACAGGACCAGCAGTAAAACCGTTTGTAAATTCTACACCACCGTTCGCTATAGGACCAATGGTTATATTTTCTTGTATTGTTGTACCGTTCGTTCTAATTATACTTCCTTCACCAAGAGCAGGACCACCTCCACCAACGTCTGTCCAACCTGGGTTACCTTGGTTAGCATCTTGTTTGTATATCTGTGCCATATCTTCGGTGCTGTTATACACCAAAGTACCAAAAGCAGGAGTACCTAAAGCAGTAACTTGTGCTTGGTTCAGATTTGGTAAATTAAGTTGTTCGGTAATGCTCCACGCTTCAACTAAACCTCTAGTTGTTGCTTGAATATTATTACCATTAATCTGGGTAGACATACTAGACTAACCTCCCCTCTTTGTTAACTATTTAGATAACCATCTCTCTTATATGGATCACCGACCCTGTAGCAGGTGGGGTCGAAATACTAAAGTCAACTGCGTTACCTGATACCTGATAATCAACACCAGGAATCTGTGCAACACCATTATTAAACACCATCACTGAATATGATGAATGTCCAGGAGAAATAGCGAATCCAGTGGTGGATCCGTTTCCATTATATACAACACCATTGTTATTGTTAGCAATACCCGTTGCAAGAGTATACTTGTCAGCACAACCGTATGTACCAGTAACATCTAAGTTACCATTAACATAAGTGTTACCTGCAATCTTCATCCTATTGGATGCGTCAGGTGCCATACCAATACCATAATTTGTTACACCAGAGAATCTACGTGCAGTAATAGGTGTAGTATCGGTTAGACCGAACTTATACCATATACCTGTCTCGTAAATCCAACCTAATGAATCACCAGCTTGCCAGTCAATGTTATAGATAATATCGCCATCATTAAATGCTAATGTCGAATCAATATCTGGTAGACCTGTTCCATCATCTTCTGCAAGGAAGTTCTGCTTTAGTACAGTTCCATCATCGTTGGCATACGTCAATTTTATTGTCTGAATATTTTCCTGAGCAGTGATTCTCTTCTGGAAAGTCACTGGACCTGAGAATACAGATTCAAGTTGGTTAGATGCACCACCAATAACAGTCAGTTTATCAGTCAGAACGACTTCACTGAATGTTTGGATCGTGGTTCCCTCTTCACCAACAACGTTTAACTGTGCAATATCCTCGTTGGTGATCTGACCAGTAATCGGGTTAATAACCTGGTTACCAACGTATAGTTCACCATCACTGTTAACACCTGAGTAGTATGCAACACCTGCTGCTTCCTTAAGTGACTGTGATAGTCTGACCTGTATAGATGATAGAACCTCAACCTGTGTAGATGGGAATGCAGTACTGTAGTTACCTGGACCAAAACCAAGATATTCAAACGTGTGACCTGATGCTCTAAGGATAGAGTATCTTCGTAACTCAATCAACAATGGAGCAACAGAGTTGTCAGCGTTTAGTTTGAGTGGAATCTTTCTTTCTTCCTCATCACCTAAACGTGCAGTAACAACAACAGCATTCAATGTATTAGAAGTAGTGTTATATCCTAAGTTGTTCTCCTGTTCTAATAGGAAGAACTGTGCAGTCTCCTTACTAATTGATAGTTTAGTATCTTCATTAGGTTGTGGTTGTGCACCATCAGTTGTAGTGACCTTACCTAGTATGTCATTGTCTGCAATAGATACAGAAGGAGCTGGGTCAGCAAGTGGGTTATCTCTGTCAAATGTTGGATAAACATCTACAGCATACTGTGAGAACGCAAAGTCATCAAAGTTTGAAGTTGCAGGTGAAACTGAAGCATTCAATATGGTGAGATAATAGATACCATCATCAACACCACGTTCAAATGGTTGGAATGTTTCTACCTCGTAGATGTAATAAGTCTTGTCGTATGCAGGAGAGTTTGTTTCAGATGATCTAGGTTGTAATACGAAACCAGTAATGGGTTCTCTAGGAATCGGGAACGCATCCTTGTCCAGTACATATCTAAATCTGTAGATTCTATCTTTAAGGTCTCTTGCATCAGGTATTCTTCTAATGAATGAAGTAGGAGTAAATCCTAGGTTCTGATACTGTGAGTTAGCAATAAGAGTTGTATAGATGTCATTATTAGTAGAATCAACTTGTAGATACCAGTTTGACTGGTTAGTATCATACTTGATAGGTGACTCATCTGAACCAGGTATTGAACCTGTAACATCAGGTCCTGATGGATCAATCTTTGCAGTATGAGTTGTTGGTTGCTGTGCACCTGAAGCAATCAACAGTACATTGATTTGGTCAGGAGTTGTTGGACCATCTTTACGAGCACCAACTGTATAACCCTGAATCTTACTTGGTGGTCTAGCATCCTCATTGGTATAACCATAGAGATATAACTTAGTTGGGTCTGCTGCTGCTCTTATTTTAGCAATATCAAATGTTACCCAGTTAATAGAAATTTCAGGAATATCACTGATTGCTTTAGGTGGAATTATATGTGTTAATTGACCTGCTTTATCTTTCGTGAATGACGCTGCTTTAAAGCCTTTAGATCGGAGAGAAGTGTTACCAAAGTTTGAGTTCGAGTTGGTAATCGAGAGGTCTCCTCCTGAGTCAGAGAAGAAATGATCTCCGAATCCGACAGCGAACACCGAGACGACCTGGATGAATGCGTCGTTACTTGCGTAGATGTGTCTATGTCTCCAACCTTTACGGTATTTACATAGCCCGTTAATGTGTGCACCAGATCCTGAAGCTTGTGCTTCATAGTTTCCAGTTGACGGGTTGTATAGTACGAATGCTCTGTCATCTTTCTGTAGCGATATGCCAGTAAACTGAGCAACAACCATTGATTTGAAACCAGTTGCTTCAGCACCATCTGCGTGCATACCATTTATACCCCAAACTGATCTTAATGAACAGTTAAAGACATATGGTGAAGCTGAGTCAACTGTATCAATCTCAACTTTAACCAGTACGTTAGATCCTATAGCATTACCACTTGGTTCTGCTGACATCTGATACGTAAACTGGTTACCTTGTGCTGACGTGACAAGGAACGAACCATTATACAAATTGGAGTCTGTTTCAGTTGGTCCTGTTACACCACTCAAGTTAACAGCAACACCAACAGAGAATCCGTGGTTAATTGGGTTATCTTGAATGTCAACAGTAAATGCAGTTGCAGTCTGACCATTTCTGATGATTTGAGATACTCGGAATTCATCAGAGATCGGACCAACAATCCTGTTTTCTTCGACTCTTGCCTGTAATTGGTCTTGAGCGATAGTACCAGAAGTATCAGGAATAGTTGCGTATGCCTTAGATATCTTCTGATAGTATAATTCTAAATCGTCATTATTAGCGTACTCAAAGCAAGTAATTTTGTGATGAGAGAAGTTAGGAGCAATAGTATCTACAACGTCAGGACGGTAGTAAACTCCATTGTTGTCACCATCAAAAAATGACTGTTGCCAGAAATAGCAACCACCAGTTAACCTAAAGATCGCAGTAAAATCAGGTTCATTACTTGAGGTAATACCTAGTGATGCTTGTAAAGTTGGATATGGTACGTACTTCGGAATGATCTTAGTTCTTCTAAGGTCAGATCCTACAACAGAACAACCTCTGGGAACAATAATTCCACCACGAGTTGAATTGAATTTGTATAGGATATTGTTAGGAGAAGTAAGATCAAAGTTAGTATTTTCATCAAACGGTGTAATTTCAGTATATAAGTTTGTGCCTGGTCTGTTATCTAGAACATATTCAGAGGGATATAGGTAGATACTAAATGCGTCAAATTCGTCATTACTTAGACCAACACGATAAGAGAATCTAGCCACTTCAAGAAATGCCCTTTGCAATGTCTTGAATGGTCTTAGTGCCGAGTTACCTCGGTTATCATATGCATCTGATGCGTCAAAGTCGTCGGGGTTGACGTATATAATACGACCAGTCCTCGACGTAATGATATTCTTTAGACGGGTTAGTGCCATTTACTCTGATCCTCTTATGTTTATTTAGTTGTCATCAGGGATTAAGCTCCACCGCCAGCTGATCCTGTTGTTTGATTGTACTGCTCTGCTTCCCAATCAGATACAGTGTTCGCAAATCCATTGACTTGGAACGATAGATTAGCTGAAGAAGCATAAACAATAAGGTGTGAATTAGGTCCAACTACTAGACCTTTATGCTCATTAGTAGTATTAGCACTAATAGCAACATCATAGTAAATATAATCTTTTGTTTCAAGATCAGTTGCAGCAGTTACACTAGAGACAGTTGCATTTGCTCTATCAGCACCCTGTCCACGTGGTGTATCCACAAAAACATCAGATCCTGCAAATGCTGCAGATCCAGTTCCAAGTGTCACATATAGATCAGATCCTGACCAAGCAGAGACCCAACCATACTTACCACCAGTTACAGTACCAACTGTTTGTGTAGCAGTACCAATAGTGAATGTATCACCAGTCACCCAAGTACCATCTACATCATAAAGATAAATTTCAGTAAACTGAGGATCAGTAACGATGTCAATACCACTTGAATACTGTGTATCAGGTGCTGCTGATGCTGTACCTTCAGCATAGTAATACAGAGGATCGGGTGTGTTAACTGTTGGAATAATTTCAATCGTTCCGTCAGTACCTGCAGTACCTGCTTTAGTTACACCAGTTGTATATTCAGTACCAGCAGTAGGTGTAGCACCTGTACCCTCCTGAGTATCAGAGAATCTTAATGGTAAACCTGTATTAGATGAGTCGGACTGATCAAAGAGATAGGTACGATCAACATCCATACTAAATTGAGATGGAACTGTCTCACGTCCAGCAACAGTACCCCAAGTAAACTGAGTTGTATATACTGCACTTGAAGTAGCAGTAAACTGAGTAGTAGCAGTTGCGTTTGTAGTACCACCAGTTAAGGTCTCAGAAGTATCGAACCACTCAACCAATGCTTGTGAACCCTGTACCATAGGAGTAACAGTAGATCCATCATTATGTGCTGCATCAGTTGTACCCCATACACCACGTGTGACTGTTACGTCATTACCAGTAACACCAGTAGCAAGCATAATTTCGTTACCAACTCTGATGTGAGTACCAGTAACTATAGTAGTACCATCAGTAACAGTTAGAGTTGTGTCTCCAGCAGCAAACTGACCACCTTCGTTAATAGTAGTTGTTGTACCAGAATCTGTGTAAATTGAAACCAGTTGCCCTGATTGATGTGCTGCTGCAGTAGTTCCAAATTGTGCACGTGTGACAGCCACGTTAGCACCACCTGTAGTACCTGAATAGAAAGTAGCAGCACCTGCTAGTATGATCTCAGCATTATATCCAGTAATACCATCTGATAATACAAAATATCCAGGATTACCTTGTAATGCTAAACCATCTACAAACTTAAGTGATGTATCACCTGAAGCAATATCAGCAACTTCTATGTTTAATGACGTTCCTATTCCCCTAAAGGTAGCAGTTAAACCAGAAGTTCCACCAGTAAGTGTCTCTCCACCTTGGAAAGTACCAGTAACTGAGTTTGTATCAATCTGTAGACTTGTACACTTCTTAACTTTTACATAGTTCGTGATAGTTGCAGTCTCAACAACAGTATCAAGCACATAAGCACTCTTTGCTAAATCGGCTGAACCTATTAAAAGACCTGGTGTAGCGTCTTGTCTACTAATACCAGGATTTATTTCCATCTTATAAGTTGAAATTGGATTACCACGTCTAAACTTATACGTATTGGCATCCATCGTTAATTTCTGTGTGTAGTCTTTATGACCGACACGATATGTTGCAGCACTATTTCCTCTCTCAGCCACACTCAATACTGAAGATGCAGTATGTTCTGAGTCTGTACTGTAAAGGACTGATGCTGTAGTTGCTGCGGGGGATAGTGCAGCTAAGATTCCTGCTGTCATTGTTTTACCAGAGTCCTACGAAGTGATTTTGAAGTCTTAGTCTGCCACCAAAGTCAGGAGCAGAAATTGGTCCACCAAAGCTAACACCTAGTGTTCCAACGTTTTCAGTAGATAACAGAGTAGCGTCTGCATCTGGGAACTTAATTGATCTCGTTCCTGTTATATTATCTATGACCAATCTAACTTGGTTTTGGTCATTAGTAGCATCAATAAGGATAAATTCTTTTGCAGATTTACCCTCAAATACCTGAGTTGCTTTTGTCGTTACAACTACATTATTATCCGAAATAGGAACATTAAGGTTCGCACTTGGGAATTCATAACGAAGTATTGTAGCACCAGACTGATTACTTAAATCAAACTGAATACGCTTACTAATATCAGTACCATCAGCGAACCGAGGATCAGCGTAATCTTTGTTAGTAAATGTCTGTGTAGCTCCAGTACCTGCAACTGTTAATGATTGATCAGGCCAAGTAACTATACGATCAGACGTTACGTCAGGTGAGACAAATGTAACCTGTGGTGTTGGGTTATTAGGATCACCAGACTCAATATTAGATATCGAAGGATTGATAAGGTTTTTATTACTAATATTTTGTTCAGTAATAGTATCAATCAGTGTTGACTGTGATGCTGAAGTACCATAATCAGGAAGTCTGTAAATGTGAGTTACAGGTGCTTCCCACGAGTCAGTTTCAAACAATGCTATCTTACCAGCATTAGATGAACCAATAATCTGTAGGTTACCATCCTGAATGATGATAGTCTTATTACTAATAGTCTGTGCGGTGTCATTACCTAACAGAGTTGTAGATGTAAAACTACCTGTACTTGGTAAAGCGAACGATCTAATTCCAGCTCCAGTTGATACACCAGAGATTTCAAACTTCGCTTTCTTATCAGGGTTCTGATCGTCAGCAAGGAAGAAGTTTGTATCTTGGAATTCTGCAGGACCATTTACAAGGAACTTACCAGAACCCTGTGGTCTCATATCAATGTTTACATTGGATGACGTTGTGTCACCTGCAATGAATCTAATCGTAGCAGAACCATCAGCATTATCTTGCTTCTTATAGTACATACTTGATGTACCGAAAGCAAGACCTAGCTCGTTATATGCGTCTTGATAGAGTCCTGTGTCCCTATCCAAGTCAAAGCATAATCCTGGCTGTGATTGACTTCCTGCACCAACTCCTTTAAAGATCTGATTAATCTTTGCCTTACGGTTAGGAATCAGTGGATCGGAAATAACAACAGGAAGAACTGCTTCCCCTGTTAACACACCATCTGCTAGAGTGTCTAATTGTGAAATTCTTTTGGTTCCCACTAACTCTATTCGCTATTACGTACAGTTTTATTTATAACTCTATCAAAGGCGGGTTTAATAAGGAACCTCACCTTCACACTGAGCTGACATCTCAAACAATATTGGATGACATTCTTCCATAATCAAATATTGTGATATGTGATAGAGATCATCCATTGTGTATTTGGTTTTCTCTTCACATTCTTCAATTAATTCAAACGAGGGATTGTCAATTTCATCAAAAGTAAATGGCATACCCATAATGAAGTACATCAGTACAATACCGTGGTTATGCAGCATTCTTTCATCTGAGGTTATCTTGTATCGCATTGTTCAAATACAAATGGTCCTTTGTTAGATCCCCAAAGTAAATTCCCATCCTTATCCCAACCTCTATCATCAGTAGCAAAAACTCCTGACTTATCAAGAGTTGCTTTAGTCTTAACAGTATAACCTTTAGGATGCTTCCAATCTGGATCAGTCTTTCCTACCCATCCATTATTACTTGCAGTCCATATAGTATCTGCTGCATCATTTGTCTCTAATATAATAGCATCATTCCAACGGTTAACATAGACTTTGTGTTCTCTCTGTCTATAAGGTTCGTGGGGATTGTAATCATACCACTGTTTAGTTTTTAGAACACCGTCATCGTAATACCATTCATAATGCACATATGCAAATGATGTTGGACTAGATTGAGCTTGTTTAAGATTGTGCCAGTGCTTGACTAGCACCTGAAGAAAATCATCGGTCTGCATTATGTATGTTTAAAAACGAAAGGACCAGGAATTTTACCCCATAATATATTACCATCTTTATCTGTACCTTTATCAAATGATGTGTAAGTAGCAGAATCTAATGTGATAGTAGTTTCTATAAGTATACCATTTTCATTGTATGTGTTAGGTGGTACCTTCCCAATAAAACCGTGACCTGTCTCATCTAATGTAAAGATGAGATGCAGGCCACTTTCGTTGATATTTAATTTTATATAATCAGTTTGGATATCCAGTCGATGAGTTCTCTCACGATATACGTGACCATTCCAATCATACCATTGTTTACTATGTAAATGAGCACCTTCTACCCACCAATCATAATGCACGTGTGCAAATTGATTAGGCCACTGCTGTGCTTGTTGTAGATTATCCCACTTATGACACAGGTATTCTAGGAATCTAGCACTAGAGATTGCCACGAGATCTAATTTCCTTAACTGCTTCCATAGTCTCTTGTTGAGCGAAACTCGCTACATCCCCTTGACTTGGAAGTCCACCGACTCCTGGCATTGGTGGTGGTCCTTGATGATATCCTTCTAATTCTTTATCTGCAAAATTTTGTGTAGCAGAATTAGCAACAGGTGAAATAATAACATTACCTTCAGGACACTCTACTACAAATGGTGTCCCTCTTGATGCTAATTTCAAAGTGAAACCAATGTTTTCAATGGCTTCTTCATAAGTTAATCGATTCATTTGTTAACAAAACAACGTTGGTCTTCAGGTACAGTCTCGCAAATAGTTGCGATGACTTCTTGAAATCCTTCAGCACCTTCCTCATTCCACTTGAACCTTATCTTTTCAATATTTCCATCAGATGACTGAAGGGAAACAGAGCGTTGTGGAACATTAATCCACACATAATCTAACCAAAGTTCTTGCGTGTCCATAAGAAGATCGAAGTACTCAAAGAGTATATAGTTGATTTCTTCAGAGTCCATTAGGAGGGGAATGCAGTGAAATGTTTTAAACCAGTACGTGCTTCTGCACGTATAATAGCTTCTTGCATAGTTAAGCAGTCTGTAACAATTTCAACAAGTGGAACTGAAGACTGGGGTCTTCTAAGTTTGACTGTGTACTGTCTTCTGCTCATAATAGCCTCGTGAAAAAAGAAGGAGGGAGGTTGGATTCCTGTATACCAACAAAGAACGGGCATTACTACAGTAGTAAATTTTACGTCCTTGCCTGAGACCCGACTGGTAAGTCGATTCACCTCTCGGTGCAGCACCACCTGTG
>VTLG01012202.1_pt1 | contig 97605 bp, 86 predicted proteins | sample 4694571 | NCBI WGS metagenome assembly VTLG01 (sample SAMN12604809, study PRJNA352737) | marine metagenome | biome: ENVO:00000447; feature: ENVO:00000209|ENVO:00000569|ENVO:01000036; material: ENVO:00002151; isolation source: viral sequences binned using virsorter ... | reverse complement strand
TTTGTGTCCAATGTGGTAAAAATTCAATACCTTGGTCAAATGGATTCAACTCACAAGCAAGCACTCTACTATCTTGACTTATCTCATTTGCTTCTGCTTCAGTAAGCATATAATGTGTATTTCGACTAATATTTCTTCTTTGTAATAATTCTACTGCCCTATCTGGAATATGAAGACTTCCACCTGGTGTCTCCATATCATCATAGAGACTTTGAAGGTCTTCATGAGTCTTACAAGTAACAATATATTCTTTCATTAATCCTCCAACTTAAGGTAATGTAAAGTGACTTGTATTGGGTATGCACTGCTCTCTTTGTTTACAACTTTAACGTATGTATTAGTTGAGGGAGTACTATCATTATTCCACCCAATTACACCAGGTGTTAATATTTGTGTTGCAGCACCACTTGTAATTACTTCAGCAATGACACCAGAACCTGGTAAAGGATCAGTGGTTTCTGCTCTACTTGCGTCATTAGATCTAGAAGTCACATCTGTATATACAGTTACCCACGCAGCATAATTTGTTTGAATTTTTTGTAAAACATATGATTTTGCTGTTGTCATATTTAAATCAGCAGCAGATCCAGATGCTAAACTAGCAGTGGTTGCTGTATCAGTGGTTCTTGATTGAAGACTACTACCACCACCTCCACCAGATGATGTAAATGTTACCTCATCTCCAGTTGAATTTGTTGTGATAGTCATGCCAGTACCACCAACAAAAGTTACAGTGTCAGTTTTTGAGTCTGCCTGTACAGTATTTTGACCACTAACAGAAATATTAGAAAATGCGTTTTGGTTTACTTCTCCTCCACCACTATTTGCTTCAAGAGGTGTCCAACTAGCACCATCATATACCTCTAACTTATTGATTGTACTATTAAAAATGAAAGCACCTGTTGCTGTACTACCAGCTCCAGTAGTGTGTGCATTTGAAAATACATTTCTTTGAGATGTTGTTACTACAGGTGGAACCATATATGCCATTTTTTGTCTGACACCTGTATTATCTGGGATGTTTACTACATCAGAGAAATCAACTGCACATTGTGCTGTATTACCGACTGAGATTGAATTATGAACAAATACATCAGATTTTAATTCAACATTTACTGAACTATTTGAAAAGACATCAGTTCCAATCGCAACTCTTCCATCCGTAGTTACTAAAACTTTACTTTCTATGTTAGAGTTGATATGAAGTGCTTTTCCTTGGTCAGTAGTTCCTATACCTACTCCACTAGAAAATAATTTTGGTATTGTTGAAATACCTGTACTAGGTGAATTGATTAATCCAGTTAAATTTCCAGTTACATTTCCTTGCAAATCACCAAGAACAGTTGTTACATTCAATGTTCCTGTTGTAAATGATCCTGTGACATTAAGATTACCACCAACATCAAGATCACTTGAAATATTAGCACTACCAAAAACATCTAATTTTTTTGAAGGGACTGTCAATCCAATACCTAGTGAACCTCCTATACCAGTCAAGGTCATTAAACGATCATTATTAAGACCTCTATGCCAGAAGAAATTACCCTCAACATTATTAGCATTTGCTGCACTTAGATGATAATTGAAATTACCTGTTCCATAATTAATTAAATCAAATGACTGTGCTGAACTATAATTTGCACCAATATCCTGACCATATCTTATTTCTGCATTATTAGTGTTGCTTACACCACTTTCTCTACCAACAGTGATACCAGCTGTTCCTGTGTCGCTTGTTATTTGTAATTCAGTGTCTCCTGTTTTTCTTAAATGTATATCACTAACTGGATTTGCAACTCCTACTCCAAGTTTAGATACTGCGGTTATAGTTCCTGATGAATCTATATCTCCAACATTATAAACTTCCGTACCTGTTCCAACCCTACCATCTGTTTCTTTATTAACTATTTCATACCATCCTCCTGCGTGTGAGAAGTAACCTCTACCAGTTGAATGAACGTGAGCAAACATACCATGATATGTACTAGCATTGGGCAAGGCACCCATATTAGAATATAATGATGGTATTTTGTTTTCTCCAGATACACCAGTTATAGTAGAATTAAATGTGGATGTTGCAGGGACAGTTAAATTATCTGATGAATTATTACCAAGAGTCGTGTTACCAAGTACATTTAAATTTCCATCAACATTGGCGTTTCCAACAGCAGAGAGAGTTGTTACAGTGATATTTGGAGTTCCTTGTAAACCACTTGCATTACCAGAGGTATTTTGATTACCAGGTATATTAACACCTGGAAGATCAATACTGGCAGTGCCATCAAAAGGTAATCCACCTATATTTCTTGCAGTTTGTAATTTAACTGCTGCATCTGCCAGAGTAGCGGTGGTGACATTACCATTAAATGAACCAACAAAAGTTGTTGCTGTTATAATACCTGATGCGTGAATATTACCTACAGAACTAATACCTACACCCATATGTGAAGGTGGGAAACCTCCAACTTGCAAGGTGCTTGTAGCGTTTGTTGTTCCAATTCCACAATTTTGTGACGTAAGAGCAATACCAGTATTTGAACTTACAAATTGTGTGCTAGGAAGATTTTGTAAATATTGACCATCACCATAAAATGTAACAATTCCTCCACCACCTGTGCTTGTAACTATACCACTTTTTATACTTACACCCGCACCAATAATCTCTGTTGGATTGAAAGTTGTTACTGTTAATACACCTGATTGAGCATTAGGAAAACTTGATATTCCAGATACAATTAAATTACCTTCAACATCAAGTGCTTCAGTAGGAACAGTTTTTCCTATTGCAACCAATCCAGTAGAGGTTACTAACAGGTTGTCTTCATCAACCTGAACACCATTCCTAAAATTGAAACTCTTCTTAATATTCGCCATCAGTATTTTTTTAGTTATTTATTTGTTTTCAAGAGTCTTAACTTTCGCAGTAAGTTCTTTAACTGCTTCAATCAAAACTGGAATTAATCTATCATAACGAACTGCCTTGACACCATCACCTCTTGTAGTTGTAACACCAGGTAATCCAAGTGCTTCAACTTCTTGTGCAAGAATTCCTGTATCCTTAGTACCATTTTCATATGGAAGTAAGGTGAATAAATCAGTGCTCCATGTAAATGTGTTACCACTTAACTTATTAATCATATCAAGTGCATTTTGTATTGGTGAAATATCTTTCTTCAATGTCATATCAGATGCACTAAATGCTATAAGATCACCTGTTGATTCAAGATTACCATATGTTTTAACACCAGTTTGAGTTGTCTCAAGTCTAAGTCCAGTATTACTACCATTCCAATGTAATTTTACTGCACCAGAACCACTAAACTCTCCCATCATGGAAGTTCCATTAGTTTTAGTGATATAAACTATTCCATCACTTTGTAGGAATAGTTGTCCAGTTCCAGTCTCTCTGACGACAGAATTTCCACCATCATGCAATATTTCTAAATCATTATTATCACCGAGAAATAATTTCTTACCATCTAGTAATTTAATCTCAAGACCAGTTCCTGATAGTGTAGTGCTATTGAAAGTAAGGTTAGCAGAGGTGGTTGTATCGTTGGTGGAAGAATTAAATAAAACTCTATTGGCAGCACCAACAACATCAGTTGCTAATGATGCTGTGGTTGAGTTACCTGCAAAATTACCACTGAAGTTTGGACAAGATAAAGTATTTGTAGAAGCTGTAAATGTTAAGTCAATATCAGTCGTGCCCAAAATCATCGTGCCTGATGCCAGATGAGTTAAAACAACTTGTTGTGTATCTCCATTTGTACCTGATGGGAATAAAGTTGCACCAGTATTTGTTAGTTGAGCTCCATCACCAATGAAATTAGTCGCTGTGACATTATTGAATCCAGAAATGTTACTATTTCCATCAAACTCACCAGTACCGTTTATATCTCCTCCAATGTAAATATCTTTTGCAATTCCAACACCACCCTTAACAACAAGAGAACCAGTATTGATACTTGTTGAATTAAGAGTATTATTGAGATTAGCAATACCTTGAACAGTAAGGTTATCATTATGTCTTACGGAACCGTTGAATGTTACAGGACCATCAAATTGTGATAGAATATTTTTAGATGTTCCACCTTCAACAAGTAGTCTTTCTTTAACAATAACTTCGTCAGCAACTATACTTAAACGATTTGGATCTTCACCAGTGATAGTGGGTACGGGAATATCAAATGTTGTTTGTTGTCCACTTGCTGATGATGTTTTTGTATTTCCAATATAGAAATCACCTTTATCATTCATACCAGTGTAAACTACGTTACCACAAGATGTTTCTTGTGCCTGTGATAAGAACTCTTCTCTCTCACTCAAAGTTCTATTCTGTAACTGAGGTAGAGCAGTAGAATAGTTACCTGGACCATAACCAACGTATTCAAATGTGTGACCTGAAGCTCTTAAAATAGATGGTCTTCTTAGTTCAATTGGTAATGGTTTTATTTTCTTAAGATGTGAGAATTGTTTATGAGTATTATTTCGACTACCTAATACACCACGAATAACCTCTATTGCTTGTCCACCACCTAGAGTGTTCTTCGCAATTCTCATTATCTCATCATTTACCTGCACGTAAGAACCTATTGGGAAACGTGACATTATATTTTCACCAACTGTATTACCATTAGGTAATAATATTTGAATACTTGTTTCTGACTTATCAATATCTTCGTTTGCTACGAGATAATCATGGTCATAAACAGACATACCTCTCACTGCAACATTTTCCTCTCCTACACCTGATGCAGCGTCATGAGCAGATAATCCATGTTTTAAAATATATACTGGACTTGTAATATCACTTGGTGATTTTGCAGATATAGTTTCTTCTAATTGACCAGTTGTAGCATTGACTGAACTAGAATGAGTATTAACTATAAAATCACCTAAACTTTCATTAGAAGCATTAAGAAGTCTAAAACTGTTTCCAACCATTAAACTGGTTGCTGAGTGAGATGTTATAGTTACGATCCCTGCAACAGAGTCATATATTTTAGAACCACTTTTGATAGAAGACCAAGCACCCATATCAACAACTTGTTGACCATTTAAGATAAGATCACTTGCTTCCTTATGAATTGATATTGAATTTTTAGAGGTAATACTATTAATTCTATGGTATGAATCGGTTCCAGTTGATATACCAGTGATTTGCACATAACAACCAGTTGCAGATGATATACCAACATCTGACGTTACAACAAATCCACTAGCGTTTCCACCAATACCACCAGTTACAACGTCTTGTGAATCAAAGTAAAGTTGTTCTCCATTTTTATATCCAGAACCACCATCAGTAATTGTAGCAGCAATAGCAACACCATTTTGAACTGTAACATTTGCAGTCGCTCCATCCCAGTTAGAATTGGATGCTGTAGAAGTATTGTTTAATAATTTAATATTATGATATGTTGCTTGACCTGATGCTGGTAGATGATTAGAACCACCAGTTAACGAACTAGGTGAAACATATTTTAATGATTCAAAACTGTGTTCTTTATCAAATGTAAGTGTTGCAAGAGTACCAGCAACATTTGTGGATATTGATGAAATAGTATTACTAATATCAAAACCACTTATGAAATTATTTGTAGTTTCTCTTGTAATACTTTTCTTTAAATCGTTGGTTACAACATCACCTATAGGAAAATTCTTAGCAAATGAATTTGCTTCAGGTGGATTATCATTTACATTATCACGATCATATTCTGGATATAGATTAACAATATTTTGATTAAACTTATCATCAGAAAACTCACTAGATGGATCAACCATCTTATTATTTGAATTTAATACAAATAAATGATAGATACCATCCTGTACATTCTCAATATATGGAGTTATAACTGTTGATCTATAAACAAATAAGTTTTCATTATTATTGTTTCGATTAACTCTAGGAAGTTGGTTATCCCTTGTTGATGTGGTATTAATGAATGTACCCATTGAATGTGCTACACCCTCTACATCAACGTTTGAGTATCTAAATTCCTTGCTATTATCTCTATCAGTTACAATGAATGTACCATTGAATCCTTTATCATCTACACCATTTTGATTAATAGAACATTTAATATTTCTAATAATAATTTGATCACCAACATTTAAATTATGAGGTTTATCTGTCCTAACAACTGCCTTTGCAGGAGGACCACTTACGAATACAGCGTTTGATATAAATCTAGTATTACGTTCAAAATCAAAATTATTAGCAGTAATCTCTGTTTTTGTAAAGTCAGTGTTAGAAGATACGTTAGTTGAACTTGAATCCTGTAGTACAAATCCGTCAGTTGGATCTTTACCATTTGTTAATTCTTTAGGAACAACATATCTTATTTTGTATGTCTTGTCATCTAATCCACGATTATCTTCATTTCTTAGAATATAACTAATGTCTCTGTCATCTGCACCTGCATACATCGAACCATTATTGATGGTATTTCCAGATGTGCTTGTATGAATAAACCACTGTCCAGCACCTGAATCATATTGTATTGGATGTCCAGCATCATTTGGTTTTTTATCAGATACTCTACTTACAATATTAAATTCATCCAAATTAGATACTGAATCAATAAACACACCGTTTTGAGCATTAGCAAATGATGATGCTAATTTAATTTCATCTCCCGCTAAGTCTGAGTCAACTGTAGTTGTAATCGCATAGTAAACTCTATGTGGATCAATATTTTCTGGTAGATTTCCTGAGTCGGATATTAGTCTTACAGATTCTCCAGTTTCTAACTCATGATTTACTCTGAGTTTATATGAAGATTTTTTGAAGAATGTAGGAGAACTATGAACTCCTTTATATACTTTTTCTGATGTAAAAGATGTGCCTGTGGTGGAATTAGTTGCTCCTTTTGCCATCACAATGGTCGCTTGGAACGTTGAACCACCCTTGTCAATATATAATTTTTCATTTACCTTTGCACCAATTCGATATCCTTGGGCAAAATGTGATGGTGGTAAAGTTTCATCACTATATCCAAGCAAATAAGCTCTAGATGATGTTGTCTCTGATACATCAAGTTGAAGATACTCAATGTCTTGCTCTTCAGTAACAATTGAACGTGGGTTTATAATTGATGTTACAAATCCCTTATCATCTTTAGCAAATGCTTCTTTCTTAAATCCCTCTGCTGCAAGTGCAAATGTACCAAAGTTAGAGTTGGAGTTTGTTATAGATGCGTCAGCACCGTTTATCATATTAAAATGACTATGGAAACCAATCGCAAATACAGATACAATTTGAACAACAGCATCATTTGATACTTTGATATGAGTTGTACGGAAACCTTTTCTATAATTCGCTTCTTGATCTAAATGATATACAGTGTTTGGATTTGTAGATGATGACTCAGATGAAAGTAGCTCACCAGTTTGTTTTGAGAATACAATTCCGTTATATCTGCGATTTGTCTTATCATACTTAACAAATGCTCTATCGTCTTTTTGTAGTGATACAGCCGTAAACTGTGCCACAACCATTGATTTAAATCCAGTTGCTTTCTTACCATCAGCATGCATACCTTGCATACCATATACTGAACGCATTGATATGTTAAAGATGTATGGAGATGCTCCCGATACTGTATCAGTTTCGACCAATACCTGTGCGTTTGCAGAACTTAATCCACCTACTTCACCAGCAGGTAAATTGCCCCTTACAAACGGTAACAAATAAGTAAATTTAGTTTCATTTATTACACTTGAAACCTTTGTTGAAATATTATAATCAGCAACATTAACACCTCTAACTTTAATTGGAGTACCACCAGTTAAATTATGTGGTACAGAAGTTGATACTGTGACAACTTGTCCTGGTGTAGCACCATCTCCAGACTCGATTTTTGTTACATTAAGAGGGTCAGTCGCAAAAGCACCAACAATTTCAAATTCTGGTCGTTGTGGGGCAAATCCCTTTGGAGCAGATGGATATTTTTGAGTTATCTCTCTATTAGCAGATGCTTTATTATATGCGTTTGATAATTTACTATAGTAAATATCTAAATCTGTAAGTTCACTATATTGTTCTAATCTAGTAATACCATCAGCATATTCAAAACAAGTTAACTTATGATGAGAAAATGTTGGAATAGATTTGTTTGTAGTATTAAAATTAATAGGGTCTGTATAAACTGTTTCAAGTTCATCTCCATCGAAGATGGTAAACTGCCAGAAGTAACAAGCACCTGTGATACGAAATATTGCACTTTGTTTTACATTATTATCTGTTGGGTTTGGAACATATTTTGGTCTTACCTTCGTTTTTCTTAAGTCTAATCCAACTATAGAGGTTCCTCTTGGAACTATGACTCCACCATTTACACTATTAAACTTGTAAAGTATATTATCTTCCTGTGTTAAATCAAAATTTGAGTCTAATGTAAGTGATAAAGTATTGATTGCTCCTGTTGAATCGCCACCAGGACTTACTGCCTTTGCTTGTCCTGACTCTGATTTAATACCAAAACCTGGTCTATTATCTACTATATGTTCGCCTGGAAATAAAAGAATAGTTGTTCTCTCTACAAAATCATTATCATTACCTTTCAGATATGAAAATCTTGCTGCTTCGATTAATGCCCTCTGTAAAGTTTTAAAGGGTTTCGTTAAGGAGTTTCCTTGATTTTCTATACCATCGGTGGAATCAAGATCATTTGGATTTACATAAAGTATACGTCCTTCAGCATTCTTTATGAAATTCTCTAGCTTATTAAGAGGCATCTTTTTTTATCTACTATAAATTTGATGGCAATACCATACTATACTAGGTCTATTTAGCTTCCCAGTCAAGTCATTATTTATTTACTTGTCCTTCTGGGTTGCCAACTCCTTGTAAATTATTGCGTCTGGTGGAAGTAATTCGTCACATACTCTTAACACTCTCAAAAACTCATCTACGGTATCACATTTAATATTTCTAATATCTCCATGTTCACTCACTAGAGAAAAACTTCGAGAGCATAAGTCTACTACAACATTAAGAACAAAATCTTCCATATTTAACTTATGATTGTTTTTATTTATCCTTCGAGTGCAGCAACCTTTGCTTCAAGAGTTTCGATTTTTGCTATTGCTTCTTTTAATGCTGCGGTTAAAACAGGTATTAGTTTTGTTTGATCTACTTGTTGATAAATGGGATCACCTATTGATGTTGCTAATCCTACATTAACATCTGACTCTGTGGCTACAGCATCTTTTGTACCAATAGTTGCCTGAGAAGTAGGTGTAGTATCTTCAATTTCATGTGCAAAAAATCCATCACACATACCTAAATCAAGATTATCTTTCCATTTGAATCTTCTTGGTTTTAATGATTTTACTTTCTCTATGCCATCAGTTATTAAAACTTCATCTTGTTTCATTCTGTAGTCAGAAGAAGAATTGTAATAAGTGGCTGTTCCATTTGTCGTTATTGAACCACGAGCAAGATAACTTCCATTACTGTGTGTAACTCCAAATTGTATTAAGTTTCTCGTACCAGAACCATGACTATTCCAACATATTAAAGGGTTATGATTTGTAGCACCGTCAGCTTTCAAGACACAAGTATTTCCTGATGAATACACACCTAAAGCACTTTCATTTAATAATTGTCCAGTTGAATTAATAAGTACCAATCCAGATGATGTGATGCGAAGTTTTTCATTACCAGCAGTATCAAATTTGATAGTATTAGTATCAAAAGAAATTCTAGTATCTGTATCTCCACTATGAGCAATTTCACCGTCAATCTCAGCATTTTCTATACTTGCAGTTTCAAATCTAGAAGTTCCACTAACATTAAGACTATTAGGACTACCACTAGCAGTCATAGTTACATTACCACCAGCAAAACTAGCATTTCCACTGAATGTTGAAACACCAGTAACTAACGCATTACCAACAACATGAAGTTTAGATGTAGGAACTGTTGTACCAATACCTACTGAACCACCACTATCGATGCGAAGTCTTTCTGTACCATTAGTAGCGAAAGTTAAAATATCATCTGCATCAGATCCAAAAATATAATTATTATTACTATCTCCAAAAAATATTCCACCATCATTAGTTGAAGTTCTTCTTAATCTTATATCTGCTCTTGCGTTTAAATATCCACTTGGATCTACAATAATTCTTTCTACTCCTTCTGTTGTTACTACAAATTTTCCGTCTGTTCCAGTATCAACTACCTCTGCCTTTGTATTACCCTCTTCTATTTTGTCTCCAATGGTAGATTTAGTTACAGTTGCTAAATCTTCGATTCTTACTTGAGTATAAATGTTATCTCCAGTAACAGATTCATTACCAGGATTGGATGATTGCTTTCTACCAAATCCTGCATCACTCTCTGTACTGCTACTATAGTGCATTACTTTAAACCAAGTTGTCTGTGTAAGATTAATGATCGTGTGACCAGTGGAATCGGTGCTTGCATTAGCGGTACCAGTGTGAACACTTGTACCCTCAACGAATGATGCTGATGCATTAAGTCCAGCAGTTGAAATATGTGATTGTGTGGTGCTATAAACTAATCTACTTTTATGTCTACTTACAGAAAATGCTGGAGCAGTCCAGTCTATCTTATAGTCTCCTGCAGGTAATGACCAATAACCAGGTGTATTTCCAGCACTTCCTGAAGACTGTGAACCACCTGCAGTAAAATCAACAAAATTTGATGGGTCTTCTTCTACGGTTAAATCCCTGTCTCTCCAACCACCTCCAGTAAATGTTCCACCACTTGCTTGATTACCTTTCTGATCTTTTAATATTGAAACTTTGGATGTGCCTGTTTCTTGATTTAATAATTTAACAGCTGTTTTTAAATCTTCTACTACTACCTGTGAATAAATCTCATCTTCACCACTGATATTACCAGCCTCTCCTAAAGCTTTAGTGCTACCAGCATCATTTGATACCACATAATGCTGAAGTCTGAAATAAGTAGTTTCAGTAATCGTAACAGTTGCCGATCCACTTGCAAAAATATTAGATTCATAATTTGTTTGAGATTGAGCACTTTCTCCACTAAGATAACTTACACCAGAAGAACTTTGAGAATTAAATAACGTATTGTAGTTGGTGCTTGTGGTATATGCAATCTTTGCTCTCTGATCACCACTATCAAAACCAGGTGCTCTCCACTGAAGAAAATAAGTACCTGCTTCTAAAGAAAAAGTATTGGCAGTTCCGTCTTTTCCTGTAGATCCATTAACAAGGGTGACTAAACTCGTAGAGTCTATTTTTGAATTTAATCTTCTTTGATGCCAGTTATTTGTAGATGCAGTTCCACCATTTGTTCCTTGAGTTCTCACATCTTGTAACACTGCAACTCTGGTTGTTCCAGACTGTGAATTTCCACCAGAACCACTTGTCTTATAAGAAACACTTATTGTTCCAGCGTCAAAAGCATCCTGATTGTTCTGGTTCATTATTGTTACTTTTAATCTTTCTACCGTCCCACTTACCGAAGATAAAGAACCTCGTGACACAGCTCCACTAGTATTAGTCCTTCTAAATTCACCAATTTCTGTGTAAGAACTAGAAGATGCCTTATTGATAATCATCGACCCAGTAAGACTATATCCTGCATTATTAAGGAAAATTACGAACCCGTTTGTGGAATGTGCTTCATCAGTTCCTGCAGAATTTTCGGAGTTACTAACATATCCAGATGCGATCCAAGTATTACTATATCCTAATTGCACTAAAACACTGTTACTTGCATTTAAAGATACACCCTTCATCATCACAGTAATTTCTTGTGCATCTGCAGGAATGCCAGTAAATTCTACTTCTGTTCCTGATACTGATTGCTCTGCTAATAATACAAATGAACTACCACCAGAACCACTACCTCCACTACCTGTGATTTCATTTCCATTAACATATAATTGATGACAAGTAACAATGCCGACAGCTAACTTAGAGGTGTTTGAAGAAAGAACTGGGTCAGTAGGATTTGTCGTTCCAATACCCAAATTACCATTACCATCAAATCTTGCTATCTCATATAATCCTTGTCCAAATGCGATTGGTTCATTTTGAAATGTCCTAATAGTCCAAAGTGGATTATCTTCGTTTTGATTTCTAACATTTATATTGAACCCACCATAATCACTTTTTGTTGTGACACTAAGTACATCTTCAGCATCAACAAAATCACCTCCAGAAAAAAGATAAGGTGCTGCTCCACCACTAACAACTTCTAATCTTTTTTCAAAACCAGTTCCATAAGAATCAAATGGACGTATAGTTCCAATACCAACATTACCATTTGTAGTGATTGTTACTTTTGAGTCGTCATTAGTACATAAATGTAAATTATGATTAGATCGTGTTCCAATACTACTTGAACCATTAAATTCTGATGCAATCATCTGTAATTCATATGTACCACTCTTAACTAAATTAGCCACGTAAGAACTAGGATTGTAAGTTTGAAGAACGGTTGTATTTGAACCAAAAGTTGCTGGAGCATTTGTTCCGATACCAACATCACCATTTGATGAGATGCGAAGTCTTTCATTATTACCATTCGTCTTGAATAACATTGAGTCACTTGAGTGATCATATTGTATTCGACCAGATTGACCACTAGATTCATCTCCAAAGTAAATTGTTTGAGGATTTGTACCATTACTTGGTGATAATAATTGAATTGTTGCAGCGTTGTCCGACTCTACAACTAACTCACCAATACCTGCACCAATAGTTCCACAACCTGTTCCGTTGAAAAGATGTAATAGATGAGTGTTGCTTCCACTTAAGTTAGTACCAATACCAATATTTCCAGAAAAATCTGCATCACCACTAGAATTGAGGCGAAATCTTCGATTATTACCATTCGTCTTGAATAACATTGAGTCATCTGAGTGATCATATTGTATTCGACCAGATGCAACACTAGATTCATCTCCAAAGTAAATTGTTTGAGGAATTGCAGCACTACTTGGTGATAATAATTGAATTGTTGCAGCGTTGTTTGACTCTACAACAAATTCACCAACACCTCCACCAATAGTTCCGCAACCTGTTCCGTTGAAAAGATGTAATAGATGAGTTCCACTTCCACTTAAGTCAGTTCCAATACCAACATTTGAAGATGTATTAATTCCAGCAGAAGTGGTTTCCCACACTGAATCTCCACCACCACTTCCTGCTTCTCCTTTTTGACCTTTAGTTGAGTTGTCAGCACCTGCCTCACCTTTTTGACCCTTATCACCATCAGTACCATTTGTACCATCAGAACCTGCTTCTCCTTTTTGACCTTTAGCAACATCTCCACCTTGAGCGTATTGAATAATGTATGCAAGGGCATAATATGGTGGTAAGTTAGCATTGGTAGCTGAACTACCATTAGAATTAATAGTTATTCCAGTTGTTTTTGAGTTTGTATTACCTGTATTATTAGCATTACCGTCAGTACCTACACCAAAGTTTCTAGGTTCAGCATATCCAGAACGAGCAACATAATCAACAGTGGTATGAAAGTGACCAGGATCAGTTATGGTATGACTGTGAGCAACTAATGTAGCGTCAGCAGAACCACCTTTATCAGCAACATCAAAAATATTATTATTAGAATCATAACCTACAACAAATCTACCACTCAAATCTGGTAAATTAAACGTAGTGGATCCATCACCAGCACCGTGAGTAGTTCCTATGACAGCGTATAAAGCATCATATGTCGTCCTACTCTTTGCTGACCCATCACATAAGAAATAACCATCAGGGAGAGAAGATGCACTTCCAGACCAAGCTACAATTCCACCAACTGCCATACCAGCACCTGTTGATCCAATTTCTCCTTTAACACCCTCATCTCCCTTATCACCTGGTTCACCTTTTTGCCCTTCATCTCCCTTATTACCCTGTGCTTCTACATCACCTTTATCTCCCTTATTACCCTCATCTCCCTTATCACCTGGTTCACCTTTTGCACCTTTTGCTGTAACATCTCCTGGTTCACCCTTATCTCCCTGCTCACCTTTATTATCACCCTTACTCCCTTTATCACCATCAGTTCCTGCATCTCCTTTATCCCCTTTTACTCCTTTAGAAAGTGATGCTGGACTTCTTTTCCAAGCACCATTAGTACCATCCCAAACGTATGTTAAACCGTTCTCTGTGTGAGTATCCCCATCTGAGGGACTATTTGGAAAATTAAAGGCAGCCATTTAGTTTTCTATCATATCATATGTATGAAAATTGTCAAGTTTAAGAGTAAGGACTCGCACCCAAAATACTTGTATCCCATTGTGCTTTTAATTCTGTTACATTTGAAGCAGTTGCTATACCAACAGCAGCGGGAGCATCTCTTAATGCTTGTTTTTTTGAAACAATATCTGTTGTGCTTGCACTTGTTTCAAGTGCTTTTTGAAATTCAATATCAAGTTGAGCAAGTAATATCTCTCTTGATGCCCTTATATTATTTTTATGAATTTCTCTGGCTTTCGCCATATCAATACCAAATCCCATTTTTTTAAGGTGTATATGTCCAAGCGTCCCTAAAAGAACGATCAGTAGGAACCTCTGATTTGTCCACTATGTATGATGTTTTCCCTGATGGTACATCTTTTGCTCGTATTTGCTCTAGAGTAAGACCACAATTGTCTGATGGTATCATAATAGCAATACCACCCTCATCAGTTTCAAAAATTATTCTTTTATCAGAATTTGCCATTTTTTATTGATTATTTATTAAGAAAAGACGATCACACCTGCATAAACTTGATCTGCTCTTTGATTAGAGTTTTCAGTTTTGTAGCATAAGAATCTTACATGGTTTCTATCAGCAGTATATACAAATGGATGAGTGTGTGCAAGTTGACCAGGTACGTTATAAACTGTACCTGTAATCGCCAAAGAAATCGCTTGGTAATCAGTTGTACTATTATTACCATCTTTTAGTTGATTTGAATAATTAACTTGATAATCTCCAACACCATAATCAGTTATTGTGCTAACATTTACATCACTCTGAATTGATACAGTTCCCGTTCCATTAAATTGAACCCAAGCACTTGCAACAGATGCATTTTGAATAACACCTGTCATTATAAAACCTCCACCATTTTCTGATATTCTTGCATCATAATCTTCATTAATAGTATTTTTAAAGTCAATATATGCACCACTTGAATTCCTAGTAATCTCTATAGCACCATCAGCTGGTGAAAGTAATACTTGACCATTACTATGGTTAGCAGTTACATCAATTCCATCAAAAGTAAAATTTGCTTCAGCATTTAATTCACCAGCAGTATTTGAACCAGTTATGATTCTATTATCTGCGTTATTGTTAATTACTGCTGATCCAGATTCTCCTTTATCACCAGTTCCTGGCTCACCTTTTTGACCTTTTGTAGAATTATCAGCACCTACTTCTCCTTTTTGCCCTTTATCGCCTTCATCACCTTTATTACCTTTTGCTAAAACATCTCCTGGTTCACCCTTATCTCCCTGCTCACCTTTATTATCACCCTTTTCTCCTTTTACTGATTCACCTTTATCACCTTTTGACGCTGCAGGTGATGTGGTTGCAACCCATTGAGATGAATTACCATCATCATAGTAAACATATAAATCACCCTCATCACTATCCCACCACAAATCTCCAGTGTTCAATCCTGTAGTTGGTGCTGTAGTTCCAATATTTACATTAGCACCTGATCCAGCTCCTGAGTCTCCTTTATTACCTTTATCTCCCTTATCACCCTCATCTCCCTTATCACCTTCACCCTTTTCTCCCTTTTGAGATTCCTCTCCTTTATCTCCTTTATCACCTTCTCCCTTATCTCCCTTATCTCCTTTTGTAGAATTATCTTCACCCTTTTCTCCTTGACCTCCTTTTTCTCCATCACCACCTTTATCTCCCTTATCTCCTTTTTCACCCTTTGACGCTGCTGGTCCCTCAGGTCCTTCTTCACCCTTATCACCCTTGTCCCCTTTATCACCTTTGTCTCCTTTTGTAGAATTATCTTCACCTTTAATTCCTTTATCACCCTTTTCCCCTTTATCACCCTTGTCTCCCTTATCACCTTGTACACCTACATCCCCTAAGTTTCCTTTTACACCTTTATCACCCTTTTCTCCTTTTTCACCGCCATTTCCTTTTTCTCCCTCACTTCCTTTATCACCAAGACTACCTTTACTTCCTTCTTCTCCCTTATCACCCTTAATTCCTTTTTGTCCTTTATCACCCGTTCTTGAAAAATTTAATACACACTGCTCTTGATCTGTGGGAACATTACCAAATCCATTTTGAACACCTATTGTAATATACCCAGTAGAATTTGTGGCACTTGTTATCTCAAAAATTGAAAGTGTGTTATCAGTGTTGTCATTTGAAGAAACGTATAGATAACCAGCTACAGCACTACTTGAATCATCCCAAGATAATAATTGATCTGTCATATCGACAGAATTTATGTCTAAAATATCAATGTATATTAAAGATACATTAGTTGCATTTGAGTTGTTAAAACGAAATACTCCTTGTGATGGATCTCCTGCTGTTGTAACAGATGAAAATCTATATCTCAATCCTGCTTTTGCTCCCTGATCACCTTTATTTCCTATATCACCCTTATCTCCTTTGTCACCTTTGACACTTTCTCCTTTTTCTCCTATTCCTTTATCTCCTATACTACCTTTTATTCCCTTTTCTCCCTCATTTCCCTTATCACCTATTTCTCCCTTTTGTCCCTCAAAACCTTTATCTCCCTTTTCTCCTTTATTTCCCTTTGCTTCAACATCTCCCTTTTCACCCTTATTACCTGCAGGTCCTCTTCCTCCACCAACTGCTGTGACCCATTGTGAAGAATCAGGATCATCATAGCGTACGAATAAATCTCCTGTATCACTTTCCCACCACAATTCTCCATTTTTTGCATTTAGTGGGGGTTCATTTCCAACTGTAACAGGTATCACGGTTACAGTTGCAGCGATACCAGGATGTCCTGAAGGACTTTGTACAGATACATTTGCAGTTACAGCAGCACCTACAAAATTTAATTGAGTGATACTACTTGCAGCACTAACTTGTACCCCTTCGTCAAATATAGTAATTGCACCTGGTATCAATCCTCCACCTACAGGAACCCAAAATCTTTGACCTGGATATCCTGGTATAGCGATCAATTGATATTGACCACCTGGTGGAGGAGTTGGTCCAATAAGAGGATCTGATAAATTTGGTTCTGCTTGTTCTAGATTAAGATACTGATAACGATCTTCTTTAAGTTGATCTTGAGGTGTTCTCTTAACTCTGCCACTTAAATATTTTACCATATTAACCAGTACTATTCTCCAATATACTTGCAATTAATTCCATTTCTAATGGTGCAAAATAACCACCAGAATAACTTTCACCAACATTAACTACAAATGTTTTAGGAGTATTATAATTATTATTTTGTGCTCCTCCAGTCACAGCAAGTTCAGCATCAGATGCTGGATCTGTAACACGAGGATAACTATGTTCGGTTTCTCTATTGTCCATTGAACAAGAAAATATAATACCGTTATCAATGATTCTTACAACATCACCATTAGAAAGATTATGATTAATGTCTGTCGTTATAACAAGTTCCCCAGCTTGTAAGTCATAAGTTTCTACAACTTGCTGATCAGGATCTCTAGTTGAACCACCACCATAATAGACAGCACGAGTAACATTATATCTCGTTCCTATTTTGTGAATATTATTTGCTAATGAATTTGCTTGATTATAAGTATGAATTGATGTGTCAGATGAGGTTCCGATGAAAACTATGATACGATTTATATTTTCAACCGACGCTCTTAATATTTTACCATATGCATAATCTGGTTTTCCAACATTTTGATTTTGTCCTGAATTTCTTGGATATTTTTTAGCAGTAGTATTACCATCAAGTGCACAAGTGAATGCAAAACTTTCCTTTTCAAGTCTTACAGAATCACCATCAGTAAATCCATGTGATGGTGAACAAATACTTAAATTACCAGTAGTGGGAGAATATGTAGTTCCTTCTGGTGCTGCAATTGTAATAGTTGGTGCGGATGTGTAACCACTTCCACCACTCAAAGTTATCTGTGTAATAACATCATTTACGATAGTTACTGTTGCAGTGCCACCATTACCACCACCTCCAGATATGGTAACTGTTGGTGAAGCAATATATCCCATACCTCCATCGTTGATAGTTAAATTTCCAGTCAATGCACCAGCACTGATATTGGATAAGGATGCAGTCGCTGTTGCAGTGGTACCCGCTGATGAACTTTTCTTGATATATCCTGTGGGAGATCCTGCTGCTGATACAACTTCAATTGCAAGAGGTTTTGATCTTTCATAATAATGTACCGCAGAATTATAATAATGAGAATAGTCTTTACCTGTAACTCCAAGAGGAACTGAACCGCCAATATGAGATGTAAATGTTTTAGATGTACCGACAAATCCTTCAATTGATTCAACGGTATATGATTGTGGTGGGTCTGGAAATATGTTTGTTGTTATTCCAGTTTGTCCTGCTTTACAAGTCAAAGCAATACCAGTTAAAGTGATTGGATCACCCGCTTTAAATGGATGAGGTTCCTTAGTGTTTATTGTAACAATACCTGTTGGTTCATCATAATCTACAAATGTTATAATTCCAACTTGTTGTTGTGTACCTTCAATGAATATCTTATCTACGATTAAAGGAGTTTTTTCTAATACTAATCTACCATCAACAAGTATAGCAGCATCGCTAGGGGGAATCTCGACATTTTTTATAACTCTAACTTCTCTCTTATTGCCTGTACTTCTTTGGGTTCTTTGCTGAGTAAATGTTACTTTAGGAAAAGTAGCACCAATACCAACATTAGCAACTTGTAGATACAATAACAATGCAGAAGTTCCAGTTGGTACTTCGTAAAGTTTTTGTTTACCAACTGAGACAGGAACTGCTACAGATATAAATTTATTGACTGGTGCTATCGCCATTTTAGTTTAATGCTAATATCAGAGGAGTTAGTTGTGCTTGAATCGCTCTGTTGAAATCTCTTCCACGAATCGTTGAAGTTGTTTGGTCTATTGTAAGTCCATCACCAATACGGAAATTACCTTTTTGATCTGTGCTTGTAAACGGAACTTGACCTCCGTTAATCGCAACCACCTCATTTTCAGGTATAGGAGCTCCTGCCTGGAATGGGTTAGCTGTATTTATGTCTGTACCTGCACCGATATATTCAAATGAATGTGAGCTTGTTATGATACGACTCAATCGTACAAATTCAACTACAACACCTGAAGCGATTGGATATGGAATAAATTCATTAAATACTACAGTTGATAAACCAACTACTGCTGATGTCTCAGTTGCTTCACTCACAGTAAATAAGATTGGATCCATATCAACTTCAAGTTGTGCATTACCCTCACCTGAAATAGCGACAACCAAATCTTGACCAGGTAAAAAGTTTCGACCACTGTTTATGACATCGACAGAAGTAATTGTCCCTGCAGCACTAACATTTGGAGAAAACTCTGGTAAAATTGATTCTGGACCTTGAGGTGTTGCAGGAATACCACTTGAATCTACCAATGATATAATTGGTGGTGCAGCAGCATTATAATCACCATCATTACCCCCATTTATAATTCTAAGTCCTCGAACTAATTCAAGTGGTTGTGTGATTGAAGATGTTGATGGACTATCTGCATAATCATTCATATCCAAATGAAAATAAGCACCCTGACCATCAAAAGGAGTACGATTATTATTTGACTGATCTTGTGTGTTTGTTGATATGATTCGGTCTGACCCACCTATTGTAGAAGTAGATGTAACACCATCAAATTCAATATCTCCAAATCCATCTGCCATCAATCCAAGTCTACCAAATGATGAGTTTGAGTTTGTTAAATCACATTGTCCACCAGATGTAGCAGCGATACCAATGTCAGAACAAATTGTAAATATAGAAACCAATTGAGCATAAGCATTGTTAGATAACGATACGCCAATACCTGCTTCATTATATTGTGTAAATGAATCACACACCATAGATTTTAAATCTTGTCCCAAATCATTTGTACCTGTGAAAGCAGCATTTGCATGATCACCATTGATTTTCATACCAATACTTTTTGACATAAAATTAGTGCAGTTACGAACATAGGGTGAACGCCATCTTCCAGCAGAACCTTCGTTTGCTGGTCCTAAATCTGTAAAACCAGTCGCTGCTTGAAAAGCAAAACCTGCTGCAACATCAGCAGCAGTTGGTGGAAATGCTACAGCACCACAATTAGAATGATCATCACTGATATTAGCACCTGTAAAACTTAAATTCTCAATCAAACATCCTCTTCTAACATGAAAGAAATCTCTATTTTTATTTTCTGGTATTAATAAAACTAATCTTAAGTCCTCACCGTTTATGGCAACATCATCTCTCAAACCAACAGGATTATTTTCTAGGTATGTTCCACTTCTAACTCTTATCGTATCACCCTGCTGTGCGATTGCAGCTGCAGCACCAATTGTATATTTCGCATCACCTTCAAGTAATCCACTATTTGTATCACATCCATTTTTTGTGACCCATATCGTTCTCTTTGTTTGAACACCAGATGGTCTCCAAGAAACACCCATTCCTACACCACTTGTATCAAACGATGACAAACGATAATCAGTCTTACAAATACCTACTCCATTATTACCAAAGAAATCAATTATACGTTTATCTAATTCTAAATCACCAGTTATTTTTGCATCTTCACCTACATTAAGATTTTTAGCAATTCCCACACCACCATCAATTACAGCTGCACCAGTTGTTGTACTTGTTGATTGTGTTTGATCATCTACATCCAATCTTCCTCCAATTACTGTATTTTGTCCAACATTTAATTGAAGTGCGATTCCTACACCACCATCTATGACAGCAGCACCACTTGCAGTATTTGTTGATGGTGTATTATCATCAACGTCGAGTCTTCCTTTAATTACTGCACTCAGACCAACGTTTAAGTTTTTCTCAATTCCAACACCACCATCTACGACTAGTGCACCTGTATCCTTATCAGTTGAATCAGTTGCGTCTAGTATCTCTGTTTGTCCACCAACAATAAGTTTCTTTTGTATACCAACACCACCATGAAAATGCACTGAGGCAAGAAGTGGTGCTGTTGCATCAGTAGTGTCATTAAATGAAGCTGCACCATCTACATTTAAAAAAGCACCGAGTCTTGTATTACCATCGACATCAAGAGTAGCATTTAATGTTGTATCTCCATCAACATCAAGTGAACTATTTAAAGTAGTTACTCCATCAACATCTAATGTCTGATCAATCTTTGCATTACCATCAACGTTTAAGTCTGCATCAAAATCAACATTTCCAGTTACATGAAGTTCTCCCGTAACATCTAATTCTTTATTAGGACTATTATTATTAATACCAACTTTAGACATCCTATAGATGTCATTTCCAGTAAATCCCCAAAAATCTTTTGTTTGTATATCTGCTATTAGTGTTGGGTTTGTTGGATTGGGTATGGGCACTAATGAATCAACCCCAGTTCCAAAACTATTAATTTGTTTGAAATTAAAAACTGTGAATGACTGTGCAATACCAGTTAGTGGAATATATTGACCCTCATCCTGTACAAATACACCTTCAGTAAATGATGGTTCAAAGGATACCCATCTTATACCAACTTCATCACGATTTAAAAAGAAACCACTTGCACCTGGTGAACCAGCAGAATCGTAAATATTTCTCGATATATGAACACTTCCATCAACATCTAATTTTAAATCACCTTGCGTGGATCCATCATATTGTGCGTTACCAATAGTCCAATCACCACCAACAGTAGTTGTACCAATACCAACAGTTCCTAACCCAGTAATTACAGCACTATTATCACCCTGACCTACCTGAAATTTATCTACTGGTTGCGTAGTTCCAATACCAACCAAACCTAAATCAGTAACATTGAAAGAAGTATCACCTGTGCCTACTTGCAACCTATTATCAGGTTGTGTTGTTCCAATACCGACTCTGCCTCCTACTTGACCATCTAAATCGGATGTACTAGATATCGCAACAAATACTGTGCCAGCAGCACCAACATTATGTCGCTGAAAAACAGTTAGGTAATCAGTTTCAATGTCAAAGTGAAATGATGTGCCAATGAAAGTTGATAGTCCACTTACTATTAAATTACGATTTATATTAACATCTTCAAATTCAACATTAGTAAAATCTATATCGGAGGCATCTATATCGGCATATAATGTTCCGTAAACATAAACATCATCCAAGAATTCGGTTTTTTCACCAAACTGATTTGCATCCGAATTATAATCTGGATTTGTGACTTGACCTTTTTTAAAACCTGGCATTATCCAAACCCTCCAGTAAATGCATTACTAATAACATCTTGTCCCACTTTTGTTCCAGCAAATGTACGTCCACCAAAAGTGACACCTCTTGGTGCGAGGTTTCCTGTCAAAGCATTTGTATTTAAATTTGGAGTGTCTAGAAATATACTATTCTTTCCACTTAATGTTAAATTTTTTCTAGATGTTACTACAAGATTATTATCAGCTTCTATCGTTATGTTTGACCCTTTTATTTTTATATCACCATTATTCTCAGCAGTTATTGTCACATCACCATTTTTACCAACAATATTAATACAGGTTCCACCCTCTTTAGTTACTCCACCAACAATTGTTAAACAATCATCATTAAAGATATTCATCTGACCATCTTCAGTCATTCCCCAAAGACCAGTCTGATTATTCTGTTCCATGATCTGTTGGTACACAGTTCCACCACCAAAACCAACAGTTGGGTTGCCTGTGTGAACTCTAAAATTGGGTCTTTCATCAAAGTCCCATAAAGCCCAATTTTGAAGATCTGGATTTATTGCCATGGTTATATTATCGTATTAATATTTATTAGTAACCATACCCACCGCCACCTGATGGAGGAGAACTAGGTGGTGAAGAAGGGGGAGAACTAGGTGGACTCTCTGGAGGATCCATAGACGGAGTGCTAGGAGTTGATGTGTCTGTTGTTTCAGTTACAGGTGATGATTGTTGTAAAGTAACTGTTGTTGAGGTAGAAACTCTTGCAGATGATGATCTACTCTCTGCTGGAGTATCATAAATTGTTGAGTGTGCAGTAGTAGTGTGTGCAGCACCAACCATCTTTGCACCTGTGGTAGGATGAACGTGGAAAGATCCATAATAAGGTTCACCATTAACATATCCTACGATACCATCTCTTGGAGTAATACAATCAATGACTTGCTTCGTTTCACCCTGATATGATGGTCTTGGAGCAATTTGTGGTTTTATTATCGCACCAAATCCCGTTGTTGATTCAATGAATAATTGTGGAAATCCATCAACAGGTATAACATCAAATAATGCTGCATTAGGTGGTATTACATTCAATATTCTTCCTTGTTCATCTAAAATTGTTTCATATTCATTTCCAACATTATCAGTAATTTTATCATTTGGAGAATAATTCTCACCTGGATTTATAACTGCAACGTGATCTACCGTATATTCATTATCAAAAGAGTTTTCATCTATCACAGGATAATTTTCACCAGGTGTTACTACGTAAACATCAATTACTTGTTGATATGTTGGTGACGATGGATCATAATCAATCACTGCCCTTGCGTGTGCACCATATCCCTGTTCACAATTATCAGTAACTTCAACTAATGGAGGAACAGTATATCCTTGACCTGGATTTGTTAATTTAATTCCAATAAGACTACCAGTTTGTTGTGCGAATGCATCACCAACTAAAGCTCCTATGATAGGTTCTGCCAATGAACCTTCACCATCTGCTCCAAATAATTTTATCTGCACTCCTCTACAATTTGATGGTGGAGATGCCTTACAATCTCCAGTATAATTAGGATCACTAACATCTCTATTCATAAAATCAAATTGCCCAAATCCAAGCAATGATCCAGCGATACCACCAGGTGCACCTGCTGCTTCCTGTAATGATTGAGCAGCATTAGCAGCTGCCATTATCATTTCACCTGTTACACCTGGTGCATTTAAAGGACCTTTACCTAAAGTCCAAATACTTGTTTTCATATTTGCTGTGCCAGGTGCAACACATTTTATTGCCTCTTGTATACCAAGCAATCCCTCTGCCTTTCCTCTTAAATCATTTATTAAATCAAATCCTCCTAATATTTTACCAACACCCCCTAACTCAGGACCCAGAGAATCTCCTATACCATTCACAATTTTATTAAAGATTGCTCCCGTAAACTGTTCAGACATACAAGCAGTTGAATTTTGCACGTTATCCAAATATGATGTTAGTAATGATCTTATATCACCTAACATAGTATTACCAACTGCTTCCATCACACAAGGAAATTTCTTTTGTAATGCTGCTACAGGATTAACCATCGCAGTTTGTGCTGCTTTACCCGCTTTTTTTGCAATCGCTGTATTTTGTGTTGCTGCAAGCACCGTCGCAAATACATTTGAATATAATAAATCAAGTCCAGAATTTAATTTTGGAACAAGAGATGTCATTGCAGTCTTTGTTAATTCACCAGTGAATGAATTGGATATTCCAGCAATTTTTTTAGAATAGTTTGATATTAATTTATTTTTTACAGCACCTGTTGCAGAAGAATATGATGCAACAGCATTTTTTAAATTCGTTGATATTTCAGTTTGTGCTGCAGTTCCAGCAAAAGATACAGATTGACCCATTGCATCTGATGTTGAGCGAAACTCTTTACCTGTTTTTTGTTTTAGATTATCAATTAATTTTTTGTCTGCATTTATAACTGGTGAATTTGTTTCTTGACTATCATCACCAGATTCATTCTTTACAATTGTTTTTTCACCAGGTGTTGTTTCTGGTGTATATCCAGAGAAAGGAGTAAATGGTGATGGTGGTTCTTTATTAACAACATATCTTGAATTACCTATTACACCAAATATAACTGGTTGCTGTGCATCATCTCCATCTAAAAAGAAACCAACAACAATGTCACCTTGTATGACCCGAATTTTTTTCTTTGTTCCTGCTTTTCCTGAACCATGATTAGTAGGAAGTATAACAGTTGCCCAAGGTAAATCCTCATCAGCTAGTTCAGTCGTGTTTTGAGGATGATATCCCATAATACGAACTTTAACACGATTACCCCAAGCATTTGGTCTTTTATTAAATTGAAGTGCCCAACTTTTCGCAGGTGGTATCTGCCCAATCCACCAACGGAATCCATCTTTACCTAGAAAATTACTTTTTAGAAGAAGATTCTCAATCATTTATCCTTTTTCCCCATAGTATCTCTTATTAATTTTAATTTAGTAAATGAACCTTTATTATCATAATAATGCACTAACTCTTTAATCATATATAGACCACTTTGTTCATCATCTCTAACTTTTGTTTTATCTGCAGTTATCTTTGCAAAGTTTAATTTAACAATAGTTCCAGCAGTTAGTTGAGTATTTAAAGGTATAGTAGCAGAAAGAATTTGAGTAAAAATTGTATTATATCTCATCATCGCTTGTGAGTGATAATCCATTGGATCGGCATTTTTCTTTAGAGATTTTGCTTCTTTCTTCTCAAGAATCCCAAAATCCAAAACACCTGTCATATATCGACTTGGAACATTCCCCAAACTTTTTTTTGTTTTATTCACTGGTGGTAATAATATCTCAAAATCTCTTCCAAGATTTTCCATATTTTTAGAATATTGGGAAACTTTAAATTCACCTTGCTGTGGCGTGGTGAAGGTGCTATCAACAGGATTATAATACATTCTATAAGTACAATAGGCACCTTTCTCTAAATTTTCAATTAGTTTTTGGTTTCTCATCGTACTGAAATCTAATATTTTAAAGTCTTTCATAGGATCTTGTGAATCAACAATACCTGGCGAATAGGTATATTCAACTGGAAACGGATCTTGACTTATCAAACTATCAACTGATCTAAAATGATATCCTAAATAAGTTTCAAAAAAGAAATATCCTGCAGTGGCACTACCACCAGATACATTACCTGGCACTGATTTTGTCGCTAACCAAGTTAATGTTGTAAATGGTTTTTTCATATTACCTATGAAACCGTAAGGATTCTGTGTTTCATCAATATCTACATCTTTATCAGACATTAAGTAATTTTTTATAATTTCTTTCACACTATCAGATATTGGCTCTGATGATGGAAACTTCTTACCTATTCTTGATGTTTCGTTTGTTATTGCCTCTCTTGAAACTAAATTTAAAGTAAAACTTTCTCTTTCAGCATCAATTAGAACATTTGTAATTGATGCAACATACAATTCATTATCATTCTGTTCAGTAAATTCAATTCCTGGTCCTTCACCTGTTGCAGGTATTTTTATACTTACTTTTTCACCACCATTTATTGGTAAACCATTATAAACAGAACTTACATCACCATCATCATCCCGAACAACATTACCTGTGTTTACGATTAATGCTTGTGCTGTTACCATTGGAGATAATACATTTTCAAAATAACTGAAATTTACAATACCTCCCGACAAATCGACAGTTTTTGTACCATCATATGATTTTATCTCAAATACTTCGTATGTGCTTTTATCTTGTGCTGCCATATCTTATTTTAACATTACGCTTTGAAAATCCAACAAAATTTTGTTGCTACTGTGACCACCAGAACTTACTATCTTAGTTGAACTTTGTGAAATATTAGGAACTTGTGGGACGGAATTTGTATTTTGATTACTAATGATCATAGTCATGCGAGGTTTTCTCCTTCCCTTTAAGTTATTTACCATCCTTTTCTTAGGTATAATTTTTTCTACATCCCTTGGTCTAATGTTCATCATATCTTGTCCAACAACATCATCATTTGATGACATAGATGCAATATCATTTTCAAGGTAAGCAGACTTACTTGGTGTAATAGAAGAAGGTTCCTCTCCAACACCGACTCCTTCAACATTATTTGAATCTCCAATCGAATCTGCAACTACTCCTTCAATATTAGTTGAATCTGCAGACATTCCTTCAGTATTTTGAGCCACTAATTCATCATTTGGAATAATTGTTCCACTTTGTTCAGGAACAAATAACTCAGAGGTTTCATTTAATGTCCCATCTGGATTTTCACCAACAAAATATGGAACACCCTCTACAACATCACCACCATCTACTCTACCTTCAATTTCTTCATCATTTTGTTGTAGATTTTCACTAGTATCTACTTCAGGCATCACAAAATCATCTGCTGGAATAATATTATCATCTCCTGCACCTTCTGTTATACCAAGATCTGCTGCAACTTTATCTGCTGATGCAATATCTTTATCTCTTGCAAATGTCTGTACAGACTCAGCAAAATCTTTATTTAATTTTGTTAGGTTTTGTTCAGTTTTATCTAAAGTTTCACGAATATTTTTATCGTCTTCACGGAAATCAAAACGATTAATCTGTGATAAAAAGTTGTCTACACCTGCTCCAAGACTTTGAAAAAAGTTTCTCATCCCGCTTATAAATCCAGTAAACACACTTACCACTCTGTTTATTAAACCAAATAGTTTTTGAAAAGCAGATATTATTTTCGGTAAATTTATTAATGCCCAACCTAAAATTAAAGTGCCAACAAAATCTAATATTCTCCCCAAAAATCCTTTTGTACTTCTTTGTATTATGTTTCCTTGTTTCTTTGAGACACCTGTAACACTACTTGCCTCAAGCTCATCCTCCCTTTGTTTTCTCAATACATTTTCTCTTCTTTTCTTAAAAAATTCTGCATCTTGACGTATTAATTTACTTTTTAATAAATTAGTTCTTCTAGTCTGTTTAATTAATTCTCTAGACTGTTTACCGATTGAAACTAAACCCTCACTTAAACTTGTTATTGACTTACGAATCGAATCAATTCCAAGTGATGATTTTGATAATGAATCTCTCCTAGATCTTATACTCATTATCCATTAACCCCCGTTAAAGCAGTTGCATACATTACATGTGGATTATTGTTATCAAACAGTATATTTGGTAAAACAATAGATTCTTTTGAAGAATTTACTGCTGCTCCTTCACTAGATTGATTATTTCCAGTATTTGTATTTAAATTGATTACTTGAGATACATCTTCATCAAAATTGCTAATATTTTCTGCCACCTCTAATTTGTTATTTTTCACAGGGTTGATAGATTTTTCCTCTGTAACTCCTATTGGTTTAAAATCATCTTCACTTAAATTTGGTAATTTATTACTAACCTCACCATCCTTATCTTTATTTTTATTCAATCCAAGTAAATTCTTAGCAAAACCAAACATTTTTCTAAGCAACGACTCACCTAATATTCCACCAATAAAAGCTCCAAGAACTGGTATTGGAATTAGTACCTGACCAATAGCAGCACCAGCAGCAAATCCCGCTGCACCCAACAAAGCACTGCCTAACCCTTCTCCCATTGCAAGTCTAATGACAAATGACCCAAATGGTCCTCCAAATTTCTTTAATAATCCACTCAGTCCTCCTTTTATTCCAACTGCTCCTAATAATTTTAGCAACATATTTTTTCCTGGTAACTTTTTAAATAGATTTTTAATTGTATTTTTTAAAGGGTTCAGTCCAGACTCCCTAGCAACCTTCATAGGACTTAGCATCGCTGACTGACTTCCCTTTCTGAACACACCACCAGATGCAACTACATCAGCGGTAGTTGGAAAAAGTTTTTTTCTAATTGGATTTGTTACTCTACCAACATTTTTTTGAAATTCTTTTTGGACATTTTTCATAGTCCTAGAAAAGGAATTAGACCCTGTTGATACACTGGTTTTTGTTCTACTTGCCTTTTTTTTAGTATTATTAAAGAATGTACTTGCTGCAGCTTTAGCAGCATTCTGCTTACCTGCACCACCCGCTCCTAATAATTTTAAGGCAATAATATTTTCAACTATACTTCTTACAAACTGTGTAAATCCACCACCACCAAATAATCCAAAAGGAATGGTTGCTGCTTTTCTAACAAGACCACCAAGTAGTAATTGAACACCTCTAAGTGATGCTTTTAGTATACCACCAAATGCCACTCTCGCAACATTTCCTGCAAATACTCCTAATATACCTATGACTTTCTTTATTCCAATCGAAATTGCAGTGAAAGATCCAACGATAACACCCAATCCAACTAAAAATTTTGTCTTCAATTTGTTTATCTTATCAACATTTCCCTCAGTTAACGCTTGTAATAAATCAATGCCTGTTAACGTTAACCAACCACCAGCTAATGTAAATAGGAAAGTTGTTAATCTATTTAAAATACCCTGCGTTTTTACACCTAATCTTTCAATAGGTTTTGTAAGTGATGATTGTATCTTTTTCTCCAATTCACTTTCTTTTCCTTCTCTTAATCCCTGCTCTGCTAATATTCTCTCTCTATTTTGTCTTGCTGCTTCTCTTTGTTTTTCTAATTGTTCATTTAATGCTAAATTCTCTTTAACTGTTTTTAAATTAAAATTTAAACCAGATATTTGTTGGGATACTTTTTGTAATTGACTTGATACTGATGTCAATTGTAAGGATTGCTGTTGCAACAAATCAGTTGTAATTGGATCTGCTTGAGGTTGTCTTGGTGCACCAAAAAAACTAGAAGAAATATTTCTCCTAACTGCTCTTATTCCTCCTGATATTGGTGAACCGAACTCATCCATTGCGTTCTTGTTGTGCTTTTAGATTTTCTTCTTCAATGTATTGTTGGAGAAGTGAAACATAAATTTCTCTTTCCCACGGTATCATATTTTCAAGTTCTGTTAAACTATATTTATGGTGCTGCATCAAAGCAAAGTTCAATTTATAGTATGACACTAGATCCTCGTGTGCCATACTTATCCGAAAAAACTCTGCAGCCCCTCTATTGTAATGTCACTCTCAACTTTTGTGTTAGGATTCGTTACTTTAACAGTATGAGAAAGTTTTGGCATTGTATCAAAAAATTTCTCAATATCTTTAAATTGAGATGAATTAAGTTGTTCTAAAAAGTCAACTAATTCTTTCTTTGTACAATCTTCCTGAGTCCAAGACTCTTCCTCTGAGTACACCTGATCTATACAAGATGCGATTAATTCAAAAGTATCATCTACTTTTACATCACCTGCATTAAAATTAGATTTAATAAATTCACTCAGAGATGGATATCTCATTTTTAAAGTGAAAGTATCATCTAATTTAATATCTGCTTTGTGGTCTTTTGACTTTTGAACTTTTATAGAATCAATATTAATTGACATTGGAACTTGTGTTTTTCCATCATCAGGACAAGTAACCATCACTTCAATCTGTTCTCCAACAGATTTACCACGTACATTTAAAAACAAATATTCAATGTCAAAGGTAGATAGTTTTTCAACTTTTATTCCCTTTGTCAATATACAAGTTGATAAAATACTTTTTACAGCATTCGCAATTTGTTTTTGATCTTGAGACTCTAAGGCAATTATTAAAATCTTCTCCTCCTTAACAAGAAAAGGTCTATATTTGATTTTTCTATTTGATGAGGGAAGAACCAACTCATAAGTTGGTGTTGCAATTTTTGGTAAAGGCATAATATTCTGAGCACTTCAGTGTGATTATTTATAGAGGTTTTTCAAACCTTTAAAAGATAGTTAATCCTGATCCTATATCCCTGTCACCCAGTGTTTTTTGTGGACCTGTTGGATCATTAGAATTATTTGAACCTGGTCCAGAGACTGGTAAATTTGAATTACTTACACCCCTCATTGGACCAAATGCTGCTTCGTTTAGTACATTAGTATTATACTTAACACTACCACCATCTTTGATGGGATTACCTCTTATACCAAATATTTCATTGAATGCTCTTCCCAAATCTCTTGCTAGTGATGACGATTCACCACATATATACCTATCAAAACTAAACGATGCTGATGCCTTTAAAACCTGTGAACCCTGATAAGATACTCTTGTTGAATTTAATGCTATTGGAAATAAACCTATGAAACGATATTCTAAAAAGCGATTGTAATCCCTTTCAAACTTTACAATTTTTGTTTCATTTGACTTGTAATCTGCAGGATAATTAAGTTCAAAATGGTAAGCATCACTTGTTGGATCAGATATCGCACCAGTTATATACTCCATCCAATGTTCTAAAAACTTCATTGATTTATATTCATTATCAACATAAAATTCTAATTCAATTTGAGTAAAGTTGCGAGTATGTGCAAATTTCTCAATTACTCCCTGAAAATTACCACGAGTATCAATGTTCATTAATGAACTGCCAGGTAAAACAGCATTGCTACATAATAAACCTGCATCCTCTAAAATAAATCTATCATTAACTCCCTTTCTTCTTAAGTATGAACGCAATCCGTCACCATCAAAACTGTGGGGTAGAGCAAACTTTACAATATAATGAGAAGATTGTGCTACGTTTTGAAATCTTGGTAATATATCAGATATTGGTCTTGGTCTTGGTGCTGGCACTCTAAATAAAATTACATATCATATGTATTTAGATGTCTTATAAGGGAAAATACCACCCCTCCTATCCCAGAAAGTATAAAGGTGATCCAACTAATATAATTTACAGGTCACTCTGGGAGAGAAAGTTCATGGTATATTGTGATAAAAATGACAATATATTAGAATGGGCAAGTGAAGAGATAGCGATACCATATCGTTCACCAGTTGATAATCGAGTGCACAGATACTTTCCTGATTTCTATATGAAAGTCAAGGAAAGAGGTGGAAAAATAAAAAGATATGTGATTGAAGTAAAACCAGCAAAACAAACAAAACCACCCGTGAAACCAAAAAGACAAACAAAAGGATACATTCGTGAAGCATATGAATATGCAAAGAACCAAGCAAAATGGAAAATGGCACGGGAGTTCTGTGCTGACCGTCAGTGGGAGTTCAAGGTAGTTACAGAAAAAGAGTTAGGAATATGAGTCGCATCGACCCCATAATGAAAAAACTTATCGGGAATGAAAATCCTGATGATTTGGCACAAGATATTTTAGAAGTATTGACTGAAGGAAGTAACGTTCCAGAGGCAGGAAACTATTATGTATTTGTATATCAACCTAAAACTCCTAATATAAGATATGATGCTCACCCCCTTGTTGCAGTGACAGATGTTTTTCAATGGGGATTTAAGGGACTTAATTTTCACTGGGGTGAAATGAGACAATACACCTTCCCAGAAGTTGTAGGTGGTTTATATAAAGTTGATGAAATGGAACTTAGAGACCTACGGACTATTCCATTTGGCAGAATCAGACTAAATAGTTAAAAAAAAGGTCGATGACATCAAGAACTGGGAATTTTAATGATAGAAGAAGATGGAGAGGCGGTGGAGTCAGAAATCAATATGGTCAAGTCGTTAAAGTTAATGGCACATTAAAAACAGATAAACAACAAAATAACAAAAAAGATAAAGAAACTAATTTAGGTGGTGGTAAAAAAACAAAAGCGAGGCATTTACCCCACCCAAAAGCAATGAGTTATCCTGTTGCAATAACTCCCGATGAAGCTAGTGGTACGAGATTGTTGATAAAATGTTTTGAATATCTCCCACAAACCACATCATTTAGCACTGGATTCACACTTAAAAGGACAGATAAGGCAGGTGTTTATAAAGGTCAAAAATATGAAAAAGGAGATGCATTGAGAGATAAGGATGGTAACATAGAAATAGTACCCACTAATCTAAAATTTGAAAATCAAGGTTCCTCTGATCAAATATCAAATTCAGGAATGAAACATCATTACTATGTTGAGTTGCCAATACCACAAGATGTCAATGATACTAATACTGTAACTTGGGGTGATGATACATTAAACGTATTCCAATTAGCAGGATTACAAGCAGCAGCAAATTTTATAGATAAACCTGGTCAAACCTTTGAAGATTTAAAAACACTTTTAACAACTGCTGCTACTGAAGGTATGGATTTATCATCTGACCTTAAAACAGCAGTGGCAGCGGGAATCGCAGGAAAAGCAATTGACCCTCAAGGTAATAACATAAGCGTAAACAGTGCAATTAGTAGAGCGACTGGTCAAGTTTTGAATAATAATCTTGAATTATTATTCAATAGTGTTAATTTACGTTCATTTCCAATGAATGTGGTTTTTTCACCAAGAAATTATGATGAATCAATGATGGTAAAACATATAATTCGTGCTTTCAAAAGTTCAATGGCTGCTAAAAAAGGATTAGGTGGTGATGGTCAACCTGTAAGTGGACAAGGAGGAATATTTTTGAAATCACCAGATGTATTTCAAATAAGATATTTGCATAATGGTGCAGACCATCCTTTCTTAAATAGTTTCAAACATTGTGCTTTAACTGGAATGTCTGTAAATTATACAAACGCAGGTACTTTTGCATCATATGCGGATGGAACACCAGTAAGTATTCAAATGAGTCTTACATTTAAAGAACTCAATCCAATTTATCATGAGGATTATGCAGAGTTCTATGAAAATGATACCAATGGAGTTGGTTACTAATGGCATATTTCAAACATTTACCAAACATATTATACCAATCACCATTACCAGATAAAAGTTCGACTGGTGATTTGATTGAAATTAAAAATATATTTCGCAGATCAAAGTTATATGATTACTTAAAAGAAAATGTATCATTATTTAATAAGTATGTTATAGAAGATGGTGAAAGACCTGATACAATTGCAGAAGATGTATATGGTAGTTCACGATATGATTTTGTTGTAATATTAACTGCAGGTATAACAAATATTACTGACGAGTGGCCACTTCAAGATTATCAAATATACGATCATACATTAAACAAATATGGCACTGAGGCAAAAATGAATGAAGTTCATCATTATGAAACATATGAAATAAAAGATAGTCAAGGTCGTCAAATATTACCACCAAATCTAATCGTTGACGCAGATTTTAAAATGGATGGCAGTTCTTTACGTTTTCCAATAAATCGTTTTACGCTTATTTCACAGGCAGGTAATACACAATTAGACGATAAAAATGAATATACAGTTGCAACTGATAACATCGCAAGACCTGTAACTAATTTTGAATATGAAATAGAAGAAAACGAAAAAAAGAGAAATATTGATTTACTAAGAACTGGATATCTACTTACCTTTATCAATGATTTGAAAGATGTAGTTAGGTATACAAAATGTTCTAATTACATTACTAGTTCATTAGCGAGAACAGATTTAACTAATTTAACATCTTAACTATATAATTAAAATGAGAAAATTATGAATACCTCAATAACTTCTTCTAACGCAACTGCTGATTCATTAGCAACATTAACAAATACCTACAGTGAAATAGATATAACTGGAGTTTCTAAAATTACTGGAAGCGTAGAATCTGTAGACTACATATTCAATTCAAGTAAATTTGTTGGAAAAAATACCCCAAATTTAGTAATTACTGGAACTATGACTAACGAACAATTTGCATTTTTCAATCAAAGCACTTCAGGAATAGTAGAACAGGGCACATAAAAAAAGAGGTCTTTCGACCTCTTCTTATAAACTGAATAATAATTATTCTTCTGCAAGTTTTGCAAAGTATGATAGTGCATCGTCATCATCTTCATTTACTGAGGATGGTGTTGTTGATACAGCAGCAGTTACTAATTCTTCTGCAGCACCACGACCATCATCTTCATCAGCGACTTCATACTCTGGAGTTGCTGTTTTCTTGTTACCAAGAACAGAATCTAAACGAGTCTTCAACTCTTCATAAGTCTTGAACTGGTCTCCTGCAACTAATTCAGCGAGAGAGAATTGCTTCTTCCACAATGACTCAAGAGCATCATCATCATTAAGTAGTGGACTTACAGCAGCAAACTCAGAACTATCATAGTTTCTGTAACCTGCTACATTTTTCGCCTTTAACTTAAAGTTAGCACCTTGCCAGAAATCGAATGGATCGATTGCTTCCTCATCCTCAAACTCAGGTTGCATTGCTGCAGTTAGTTTGTCAAAGATTTTCTTACCATATTTGAATAAGAATACTTTACCTTCATTCTCAGGATTTGCAGGGTCTTTTACAACATAGACATTAGAAATGTATGTCAATTTGCGTTTCTGCTTTCTTGCAGTTTCTTTTCCAAGATCAGTTCCATTATTCCAGAGTAATGAATTATACTCAGAAACAGGGTCTTTCTGTCCTAGTGTGGTAAGAGAGTTCTCTATATACCATCCACCAGGTCCTTGGAATGCATGAGAATATAGTTTAACGAAAGGTAGATCTTCGTTTTCAGGTGCGGGTAGAAAACGAATAACAGCATAGCCGTTACCACCTTTATCTACGTCTAATTTCCATATGCGGTCATCAGTATTACCGCCTGTGTTGTTCATCTTCTCGACTTCTTTTACTAACTTTGCTGTTAGTGAGCCAAGTTTAGACTGTTTTTTTAGGTCTTTAAAAGACATTTGGATACCTCGGATAAATTGGATACGTTGGATAGTTGGATTATAACAGATTAATTCTTAAAGGTCAAGCTGTGTTTTCAAATTGTCAATAGTAGTTGACATTCCAGAAAATAATAATGACATATCAGTTCCCTCTGGAAAACCAAGAAGTTGTACTGATTGCTCTAAGTGTTCCTTTAACACTATTGCTTCTGGATCTTTTGATAAACTAATGCGTGTGTACATTAGTCTTTGCTTTTCTAATAATTCAGTAAGTTTTTCAATATGTTCAAGTTTGTCTTCACGACTCATTGTGCCAAATTTAAAGGCATTTCCGTATATCTCTGCCTGTAAAGCATGGATATCTTCTAGTCCTTCTTTGACTATATCAGAATCAAAAAATTCACTCATTAATAATTTCCCTTAAGATTTTTTTAAATTGGAACACATTTATATTTAGGAAAGGTTTATATTTCCTAATTTTAAGACTGACGGTTTCCCATACAGGGTCTTTCAATTTTTTATCAAATCTCTCAGAGAATTGAAATATAATGTCAAATATAACAAACGTCTCTAAAGATATATCTCCACCTAAAAATCTCTTCAATATAATAGGATGCCCTTTCTTACATTCTAATATCTTCTCTAAATTTTGATCTTGAAGCAATTCACTCGATTGTTCTTTGAAAATATATGAAATACTTTGTTGTCTTCTCATCCAATCAGAGTAAGTTCTTTCTCCAGAATTAATAATCTCACCAATCCATAAATTTTTTGGATTATCTGTAGTAACAAAGTTTGCAAGTAAAAAATTTACTATTTCATCATCAGAGTATTTTCTTGATGTTTTTTCAAACCAATACTTATCTTTTCTCTTATTAAAAGAGGTTACTGTAGCACTAGATTTTCCACCATACCTAAAAAAATCATACTTACGATTCGTAAAATGATTTTTCATTGATAGATATGACTGATATGTTTCAAACGGAGTCACTTTCATCAACTTCTTCCAAATTACCAAGTTCTTCAATTGCATCTACAGGTACTTCGACACCTGCAATGCGATACCAGTGTTGTTCAACACCGATACTATCAGGACGCACACCGATATATTCTAAATCTTTAAATGTGTGCTCACGTAACATCGCTTGTAAACGATAATGCATTAATTCTTTTTGTGTAGGCATTATAAAGGTAATTTTGCTCTTGATGTAGGTTTCATAAAGTTAAGTCTCGTTGCATCCCACTTCAATTTCTCTTTGAGTGGTTTAGAAACTAACTTCGATACTGATTCTACCTCAATATTGTTTGTTTCGCAATAGTAACAGATTGCATCGATATAATTAAAGTCTTCTTCTTCTTTGACAATATCTTCAATTTCTTGTGCAAATTTAGAAGGAGTCAAGAATTTGTTCTCGATTGCCTGTTCTAGTTCTTTACTTGGTTCCATAGAATTCCAGTTTATCTTGAACAAATTTGTTAATATATTCTCCGAGGAGTTTGATGTACTTTGCTTTGTTGTACTCTTCATAGACGATGCATTCTCCATTTTCACAGGACATAATAATTACTAATTTTTTAACAGATATACCCGTTAATTCATATAACATACAACCGTATGCCATACACTGGACAAAGTAATGTTCAATCCAGTCTCTTGGTTTTGGTTTCTTAGAAGTTTTAAAGTCGATTATCGCCAGTTCTTTGTTGTATTCTGCAATGCAATCAACAGTTCCAGCAATTCCAAGTTGTTTACTATAAAGAGCACCCTCTAAAGCGTAAATATTATTTATGTTATTAATTTTCCCCTTGGCGACCTTAAACAGAAAATCTGAAATTGGAGGAACCTTTGGTAATTCCTCATCATTATATAGATGATGTTCTGTAAGGGTGTGAAAATCAGTTCCACGGGTGGTTGCTGCCTTTGTAATTTTGTCTGCAACCTCATTACCAACTCTTTTTCTCCAATCCAGAAATATCTGTTTATTGAAATGACTGGTAATAGATGTAATTGAAACTAATTTAAGTAATTCATCTTCATCAGGTACATTATAGTAACGTACCCCATCAATAGTTTCCCTTGATAACTTAGGAAGATCAATATCTACATGATTAAACATTAAAGACCAACTTCTTGTTTTGCAATAATATATTCTTTGACAAGTCCAGAACGAACTATATCATCAATCCCAAACTCTATTATATCAAAAGATGGCATTTTTCGCAATATGTTGAGAAAATCGTGTATGCCATTCCTGTCATTTGTTTTAACTAGATCTGATTGACTCGCATCCCCACAAAAAATAATTTTACTATTTTCGCCAACACGAGTAATAATAGAGTCTAGTTCGTGGAAATTTAAATTCTGAAATTCATCAACAATGATAATTGCATTATCAAGTGTAGTTCCACGAATAAACGATGTGCTCCAGAATTTTATGCTGTCTTGTGCCTTAAGATTGCCATATAACATCTCAAAATCGGCATCGGATGGCATTTGGAACATATATTTAACCATATTTTTGTATGGTATTTGATAAATGTCCGCTTTATCCTCGTGATCTCCTGGTAAAAACCCAATCTCACGAGTAGATACTAATGAACGAACCAAATAAATTTTTTCATATGGTGTAGATTCGTCGAGTATATCAGCTAATGCATTATATAATGAAATAAATGTTTTTCCAGTTCCTGCAGTTCCGTATGCAACTAATTGTTTTCCAGCGGAGTAAGAGTCAAATAACTTTTTTTGATTGTCAGTTATTGGTTCAATATCAATTAGATATGTATTACTTATTGGTTTCTTTCTCTTCATTTGTTTAGATGTATAACCAATTCCAATTGGTTGATCACCATTGGTTTTCTTTTTTCTAGGCATTTAATTAAAGTGAATTTAAGGTAGGGTTCCTTGGTGCTGATTTCTTTACTTTTTTAAGTATATCGTTCCAACCAGGTGCTTTCTTTCTTAATTTATCTTTCCACTCTCCAACTTCACCTACGCCAGGCATTGTCTCTGGATCAGAATAATCACGAGACCAATCAGGATTTTCTTCTTTCCATTTATCCCAATCGTGGACACTCATAGATACTTCTTTCTGTTCTCCAGTTTTAGTATTTACTACAGGATAAGTTGCCATATCAATATAAAGTTATGTAAAGGTATTTAGACCCACTCCATAGCTTCCGCTACAGTTGGGAATTGTTCGGTGAAGATTTGTTTGCAAGCATTTGCAATATCCATATGCTCTTTCTGTGTTCCATGTCCAGAACGAAGTTCAATATAATGAATCCAAGAACGAACACTACCAGACATATACAGACGAGTTGGTGTTGCTAATGGTAACACAAATCTAGCACATTCTTTTGCTACTTTTGCATCAAGCATCTCCTTATATAATTTCATTCCGTCTCTAAAGTAATTCATCATTTTTACTTCTAACTCTTGAATTAATATAGGATCAAGATCATCAGTGGAATTTTGTCGATTCTTTTCATCTTGTTTACGTAATTGTGGAAGAGGTATACTATCTCCTAACAAACTACTATCAGCATATCTTTGCGAAAACTCTTGATATGTAAAAGAACGATGTCGTAGAATTTGTGCTGCAAGACCTCTAGTGGTGTTAATTTCTATGGTCATAAATGCTTGCTCAAAAATAGACCAGTGCTGATGTTTGATACAGTATCTTAAAAGACCTGCATATTTCTCATTCTCCTGATTATTTGGATTACTCACACGAGCACAATATGCCATGTGTTTTTCAGCGTTAGGAGATACACTTATAAGTTTTACTTCCATTAACCAAATCCTTTAGATGTTTGTTCTTGTATTCTTGCCAATTCATTTCTGGCAACTTTAAGTTGTTCTCGAATTAATTTCAATTCTTCTTCATTATAAAGATGATCTTTTTTGAGCACTCTTTCAAGCATTCTAACGATTCTCTTTGCTCTACTAATCTGGGTAGCCATCGTCATCATCATGAAGTTCATCATAATCAGTAATACTCTTAAAGGCAGGTGAGTTCTTATAAGCATCAACATCAGAATATATCTCCGCTTTAAGTGCATCGACTGCTAATTCTAATTGCCTGAGTCTCAATTTAAGTTGTTCTCTGTCCATATAACTATGATTTCCAATAATTATAGCATAAAAAAAGGGGGTTAGCAACCCCCCTTGTAATTAAGCACTAACTACTTCGTTTGTGTGCTTTATCCCTCTGTAAGTTAGTTGTGATGTTGACTTAACAGACTTTTTTTTGTCATTGGTGTCATAAGCAACACCACGGTATGTGACTTGTGCCATTTGGTTTCTCCTAAAGTAATTGGACTTTTAATCCGTTCCTTCAGTCGGCTTTTGCGTCCTTAGATTTAAAACACATAGGATTAGTATGTGCTACCACAACCCTTGTTATTTCTAATCGCTCAGATCTAATGGGATTGTTACTTGCTATTTCTAATAGTTCAGCAGCATGCTCACAATCAAGTGGTGCTCCTATCGCTATTAAACTGAGAAGAATTTGGTACATAAGGATGAACGAACCCGTTCCGAGTCGGCTTACTTGCGTCCGATGATAAAGACATCACAATCATCTGACACTTTAGTTCTCAAGTAATCTATAAGATACTCGTGAGCATCAGAATTTAGATTCTTATCGCTAAGTATCTCAATTCTATTTTTGTTCCAATCTAAACAAGACATTTCCCAATGGGAAGCATTGTGTTCAGTAAGGAGTGTTGCCAGTAGTGTGAGTTCTATCATTTGGATGAACGTAAAGGTATGTTAGCATACCCACACTATATAGTCAAGTAGATTTGTAATTTGTGTTACAATTTAATAATATTTTTAGATTTGACCTAAAATTAAAATGTTTTTAATCTAAATAATTGGTTTCAATTTTTACGAAAATCCCTACAGGTCAAAATTTTGGCGGGATTTTTTTTCGACTATTTTTGTAACTACTTTCGCTTTTTCTTTTTGGGTCCTTGTGTGTTCTGATAACCCCATAGGTTTGGTTTGATGGTACCCTTACCATAGTCAATGATCTTCACACCCATCTTAAACTTATCATAATACATATCAAACAATTTAACTCTAGTTCCTCTTGTTAAATCACGATGGACTTCACCTTCAACTTCATATGTAACTATCCAAGCATCTGATGGTGCATCAACAGTCATCACTTCATTTAGTGATCCATTTTCAATCACGATCTCGCAACCATATTTTTCTTTACTCTCTTCCTTCTCTTTCTTACTCCATATAATTTTTGGTTCTTTCTTATCTAATTGTGCAGTTTCACCTAATGGTTTGCTCATGATCTGTCCCCCCATACTATCTCAGGATAAGCAGTTGATACAACTTCTTTACTTATCTTATACTTTCTCTCAAGATTTTTATCTTTTACTAAGATAAGTATCTCTGCCTCTAATGGATGTAAACCCTCAAGAATGTTAATGAACATAGTCTCTCGACGAAGATTACTCAAACTGGGGTTTCCACCTTTGCAGAAATTATAAAACTTTTTATACTCTGCACGAATAGATGCTTGCCCTTGATCTTGCGAACCCAAAGATGTTGAACCCATCTCAGACATTTTACTTACAGCATCATCAATTCTACTTGATAAAGTTCCTGTAGAATTTTGGTCATCTCTATTGGTGCCATATGGTACAGGACCTTCTGGTAATAATGTGATGATGGAGGAATCATAATTCCACACAAACAATGTCACTAAAGAGGGATGCTTGTATCTTTGAAGCACCTCTACTTTTTTTGCTTTGCTTCTTTGTTTGGAAGCAGCATCAAGAACCTCAAATACAAATGGATTATTTGGTAATGTAGGTATTGATGTTGACGATCTGGCTTTAACAGTCTTAACTGCTTTAGTTTTCGTCGTCTTCTTCGTCGTTGTCATAATTGTTTTCAAATCTAAATGCTACAATTTCATCTGGAACTAGGTTTCCGTTTTGGTCAAACATCTCAGGATGAACCTGTGGACTTTCCTGATAGTTTAACATATAATCTCTGGCGACCCATCCACCTATTACTCCTACTAAAAGGAATCCAATCAATAAGAAGGAACCAAAAACCAAAGTTACGGCTAACATAACACCCCCTGTGTTTATTTTTGTATGTCAATAAAAAAGTCAAGGTGAATTGTTATCTTTCTTTTAAATAATGAGATAACTTTATTCAACCCAATACTAAATGATTTAGGTCTCTTTTTTTTACCTCCAGAGAGTATTAACTCAAAACCACGATCAATGTGGGAAGTTGATTTATTTATATCGTTACTAGACGATTTTGTTTTCTTTGAGATATTCGATTGTGTCAACACATCCCCCTAGTTTTTTACCGTCAACCACCACTTGTGGAAAGGTTGATCCTTGACCAAATTCACCATAAAAAGAATCACGGTCAAAGTCTTCATTTAAATTATACACTACATAACTCAGTTTTGTCAAGTCCATCACCTGTTTTATCTTGTCGCAATATGGGCAACCGTCCTTTGAGTAAACTGCAAAGTTCATATGTCTTGTTAAATAATGATTTATAAATTTAATGATTTCTTATTATATCATGTGTCTTGAATTTATCAAGTGAATAGGATTAACTTAAACCTGCTCCTGAGATATAGTAAGTGTCAGACCCTGTGCAAAGAATAGTTGCCATTCCTTTAGCACTTAAAGTTCGTCCTGCATCTGTTCCATCAGCAGCGTTGTACATGGTTACTCCACTACCTTTTGCAATAGAAATATTAGAAGTACCAGTATTAACAATTGTTATAGCATCACCAGCACTAAAAATACCAGACGTTGGAGGTACCGTAATAGTATTATTAGCCAATATATGTTTGCCAGCATCAGCAGCAACTAACGTATGTGTTGACCCTTGCTCATTTTGTTGAGGTATAGATCTTAAATTACCTTTTGCATCTGAGATGCCACTACTATCAGCTGTGATATTAAGACCTGGTATACTAAACTGTGTTATGTTTGAATCACCAATGATTACATTATTACTCGTTGATGCAGAGGGTACATCCACGCCACTTCCGATTATTATATTATTGCTTCCAGTTGTTAAAGTATTTGCAGTTGAACTTCCTATCGCAATATTATTGAAAGATGTATCTACATTATATAAACTTCTATATCCAACAGCTATGTTATATTCACCAGTGGAGTAAGGAGATGAATTTCTACCAAATCCAGATTGATAACCAAGATATATGTTATGATCACCTTTATTATTTCTTCCAGCTCGATATCCAATACCAATACCACCTACTTGACTACCACCTCTTGCCATTGTATATTCACCTATCCCTATCACATCTGTTCCACCTAACCAAACAGACTCACCACCAATTCCAATAACTCTTGAACCACTCCCAAAATTAGATGCAGCATGAGCTCCAATCGCAATACAATCAACTGCACTACCGAATGTTCTTCCTGCCATATCACCTATCGCTACATTATTATATCCACTACTCATAGATCTTCCTGCTTCCCAACCAATCGCAACATTTTTATATCCTGATGTTAGATTTGGTAAAACTTCAGCTCCTACTCCAACATTTTTATAACCTGAAGTACAAGCATCACCTGCCATATGACCGATGAAAGTATTATCATCTCCAGAATTTATTTGTTCACCTGCCTGATAACCGAAAAGTGTATTTCTAAAAGTATCAGTGTCAAGATTTAGACCAGCATCAGTTCCTCCAACAGTATTCTCTTGAGCATCAGAATCTAGTGTAGTGCTTCCACCACTAGAAGCATCTACCCAATTTAATTCAGTACCAGTGCTACTTAAAACCTGCCCAGAAGTTCCTAAATCTCCATCTCTATCCTGTAAACCACCAGTTATCTTAACACCATCACTTGTGGTTTCAAAACGCTTTGTATTGTCATAGTACAAAGAGCACTCAGCATTTTTATTAAATTCAGCGAAAACTTCACCTATTGAATCTAATTGAATTTTACTACCACTTCCAGCAAGAGCAATGTGATAAGTACTTGTTCCATAATGATAAAGGTAAGAAGAAGTACCATTGTTTCTTAATTCCAATCTATTAGTATTATTACCAATGTTTAGATAAGAATCTGATCCTGTTAGAGCGAGTTTTTCTCCTGTGAATGTTGCTTCACCAGATGCATTAATACGAAATCTCTCAGTACCTTCGGTTGTGACTTTAAAATGTCCGTTTACGCTATCATCAACTACTTCTGCCTCAGTATTACCCTCAGTTATTTTGTCAACAGATGAAACACCTGAGTCTCCTTTTTGTCCTTTTGTCGAATTATCATCACCTTTTATACCTTTTTCGCCCTTCTCACCTTCATTTCCTTTTTGTCCAGTAGTTCCTTTCTCTCCTTTTCCTCCCGATTCTCCCTTATCACCCTTTTCACCAGGATCTGGAACTCTTATCCAAGCATATCCGTTCCATCTCCACGTACTAGTACCATCCGTGTGTGTATCATTTACTAAAGGATTATTGGGAAAATTTATTGCCATATTTTATTTATTACTAATTATTAATCCTAACTCCACCATAAAATCACAGCACCAGGACCACCTGCAAATCCACTTCCTGCACCTGAACCACCACCACCTGAACCAAAGAATCCAGCAGCAGGAGCAGAGGAAGAAGAAGGTCTTCCTTGTTTTCCATCAAATGCATTTGAAGAAGTCGAATCACCAAAAAATGGTATTGATGAAATCGCACTGTATTCTAAAGAAGCATCAACAGGATGTATCCCTCTCCGATTATCTTTCATATCTGATGAAGTGTAATTATGATTTGCAACTCCTCCAGGTGGTGTCAGACCACCACCATCACCACCAGAACCACCACCACACCAAGGTCTTAATGAGTCTCCACCCTCTTTCTGATAAGGTGCTCCACCACCAGTTGCACCTGCGGTTCCATCAATACTGTCAGTTCCCATTCCACCCCTATCTCTCGTTCCATATATGTATGAACCGTGTGATTCATCTATAATACCATATCCACCATGACCTGCTCTAGATGTTTTCCAATTAGGACTACTTACTTGAACTCCTCCTGTTGCTCTCATCACTTCGGTTCCATTTATAGTTAAATATGAATCATCTCCACTGCTACCTTGTCCACCACCATAACCACTACGGGCAAATAATGACTGTCCAGAATAATTTCTAAGATCTAATTTTGCAAAAGCGAAACCACCGCCACCACCACCATCACCAGCTCCAACTCCGTTTCCACCTCCTCCACCACCAATTAATACAGCATAAACCCATTTTAAATCACTTGGAATCGTAAAAGTATCTTGAGAATATGCATAATAATTATTATCATATGTTCTTGAAGCACCTGAACCTGAGTAAGATTTAATATCTGTTGCTGTTAAAATTAATCCTTTTCGATTATTCCATACCCAATAATTACTTGCCGAACCGTGACTATAAGAATTATTTGAAGAACCCGCTAGGTATGAGGGTGATTCACTTAACTCAGAATCTGCAGCTGAATGATCATTTGTTCTCCAGTAATCACCAACACGTATTCCTAATGAATCACCATATCGCCAAGTCCCAGATTGATTGATTGCAATATTTCCGTGAAGTTTATATACCTGTTGCCAAGTTGTACCTACTTTTACGTATGTTGTGGTGTAAGAATTTTGGTCAATACTACCTGGAGGACCGCCAGCAGGTCCAAATTTTTGGAAATTTGCAGGTAATCCTTTAATTACCACATCCTCACTAGATACGTCTTTTGATGTTACTTTTACATATGGGCGACCACCATTAACAAAATCTAATGTTAATAAATCACCACTAGTTTTCTGTGGCATTTTTTTCCTCCACCTCTTTTAGGTATAATTTTTCATTCTCTTCTCGGTTTTCCATATCTTTCAGTATTTTTTCTGCGATACTATTTACCTTTTCTTGAGTTGGTTCTCCATTACAATTCAAAAAAACAGATAAGAATTCGTTAATTTGTATTCTAACAACCCAGTTGCCTGGACTTTTTTCCCAAGATTCTAGTATAGTGTAATTCATTAGACTTGTGTGATAGAAGGTGCATCAACATAGGCACTGTGGGTGGATCCTCCCCAAACTAATACTCTTACAGTAAGAAGTCCAGAGACTGAGGGTGTGAATGAAAATGATAATTGTTCCCATGTATCAGCACCCGATGTCATAGTATCAGTTAAATCACTACTGAGTCCTAACAATAAATTGTCTGCGACTAGTGCTGCCATTCTCACTGTCAATGCGGTGTTCGTTCTTCGAGTCCATATTGATGCTGTTACCTGCGTACCTGCCTCCACATATGACTCTATGAATTTTGGACCGAATGGTTTGTCTTCCGTGTAAGAAGTTGTTGCTGGACTAAGTTTCCAAGCGATTCCAGAATTTACATAACGAACCGTTGACTCAGAGAACATGATAGCATTGTTATAGTATATTCGATGATCATTTGCAACATTATTATAATTCTCATATGAGAGAAAATTCTCATCTTGCTGTCTCAAAGTTGATGCCATCCAACTGGAATTAACTTGTACGGGTCCAATTTCTTGCACATTTGTAAGGGAACAATCTTTGAATATCATTTGATCTCCTCCAAGTGGACGAGAATAACCATTGTTTGCAAAAGTTACATAACGAGCATTCTCATCGTCTATAGTGCAATTTTGAAACATTTTAGTACCTTGATAAGAATCAGGATTACTAGCGGAACAATTCCTCATTGTACAATTTTTAAATAATGGAGGGAATTTTTCATTAGGTGCATAGTACGTAGCATAAATGAATTGACAGTTATCAAATACGGTAAAATTTCCATCGTTTCCTTGAAAACTAGTATCATTCATGAAAATACAATTTGTGTAAGTTGATTGTCTAGTGCTACTAGTATCAGAATTAACATCACGGATTCCATAATTAGCTCCCGCAAAAGTTCCATTTGAAACATGAAAACTAGCGTGAGCTGGTGTTGAACCGCCTGTATTATATCCTTGAAAATGATGATACATGCTGGTTGCACTTACCTTAGATATAATGATATTATTACTGTATTGAGCATTAAACAGGATGCAAGAATTCTGATTGCCACCATCTAAGTAGGAATGTCCAGTTTGTGTTGACATATCAGTATCATTCCATCCACCACTAATCGTTAATCCATTATTTAAAAATATATTACTCCTATTGATATAAAATAAGTACCCATAAAAACCAAAATCTATAGCACTCTGTAGATTCAAAGCTTCCCTCTTATATGTTGGAACAGTCTCGGATGTTCCGCTATAATATACCCTATCTAATCCTGCTCCCCCTCCATTTGAAGATGGATTCATAAAAATAACATGCCTGTCTACAACCGCTCCTACTTTATAAAACTCGGTTCGATTCACATTGTCATTAGATTTAGAAATAATACTATTACCTGTAAGAGAAGTTGCATCTGATGATGCCTTACAAGCCATAATATCGGTTATCATAAATTCAAAATCATCAGCAAAAGCAGTATTGATAACCAATGAAACAGAATTTATATTTGTAGATAAATTAGTTCCAAAATCTTTTACAACTGCAAAACCACAAAGATTCCTTCCACCAAATTTTGGAAAATCAATTGTATGAACTGGAGTATCACCATTATTGTCAGAGCACAATCTTAAAGTGAGTGAAGCTTCTTGTACTTGATATTCACTTCCACTATTAGTTGTTCCGTCAATACCATATTGATTAAAACGAAAAGATATTTGTTGATATCCACTTAAATTTAATGTTGATGGTAATTGATAATGAGCAACCTTTCCTGTTGTGAAGGCAGATTGTACGTCAAAACGCTGAAAATAATATTGCAGAGGATCATTAACAGAATAAGTTCCTTTATAGTGTGTTATATTTGATTGAACAGTCCAATTATGATAACCTTGATTTAAACACAAAGCGATAGGTTGTACATAAGTTCCTGCTGGTAATCGAACAGAGAGATATTTTACATGTGGATTGAGAGTAAATGTCGTGCTATTATCAGTCCATGAATCATTTGATGTATCAGATGGAATTGTGAATTGTGTCGTACTTGTCACAGTCGCTTCATAATATCCCACTAAATTATTATCAACATTACTATTATATTGTATTTCAACTAAGTCTCCAGTTGATAATCCATGAACACTTGGGCAATTTATAGTTGTAGTGGTTCCTTTGACAGCTGTGCAACTACTTATTTTTGCTGCATTTGATTCATCATAAAAAGTACCTTTTGGTTTTGCTTTCCAAGTTGCATTTCCTAAACTTGTATAATCTGGTGATTTTATTATTCTTACTTCATCGCCATCCTGAAAAGCATTGGATGCACTAGAAGGATAAGACTTCCTGCGATTTGCAAAGCTTGTTCCGTCGTTGCTATTATTTCCACCGATTGGATCTAGATAATAAACTGCCATTTGTTCACCTCCTCATCTTATTTAGTTTGTACACGTTCATGTTTAGTTACCATATCTAACTTTAAAGTGATTGAAATTTTGCAATATTTCTGTTTCACTTAAAGCTCTATTATAAGACATAACCTGAGATATTTTTCCATCCCATAACTCAGTAGTGGTATAATTAGTTCCTATGTCTTTAGGACCGCTGGTAAAAACGTTACTGCTTGTAAAACTAGATACGAACCTACCATTAATGTATAAACTATATGTATTTGATGAACGGGTAACTGTTATATTATACCAATAATCTGCTGCAACAGGACCAGAATTACTAAATGTTCCAACATTTACTACATAAGAATCAATTATTTGCCAAAAACCACCACCAGTTGCACCAATTCTTAATTGAAAACTACCTATACTATTTCTATCAGAAACAATAGTATGAGTTCCTGTCACGGTATCTGCATTTACCCAAGCTGAAAATGTAAAATTTGCATTTGGATTAAACATTGATGAACTTGTACGTACGCTATCATTACTACCATCAAAATCAATATAACCACCACCAGATGATGAACTATATGTTGGTCCATTAGTTAAAGTACCGTTATTACCACTACTTGATAGATCAGTCCAAGTAGTTCCACTGCCTGAGTATGAACTACTATTGCCAGCATCTAAATGGTGAATTAATCCAGAACTTACAAAATCGCATTGTTTAAATCTAATTGCAAAATATTTGTAATATGGTGAATACATAAGTCCTTGTGTAGTTATATTAGCACCCACAGATTGAACTAATGGTGGACCATATGGTGATAGATCATTATATGAACGTTGTTTATATGTATTTGATATTGAACTCACATCAAAAGCAGTTGATAAATCATATTCATATAATTGACCATCCGTAGGATATTGATTTGTCATTACGTACAATTTAGATCCATTTGGACTAAATTTAAATGGGTTACGATATACACTAGGACTACCAGGTAAATTTTTGTTTCTTTTGTAAGATGCGGTGGAAACTTTAAAAGGACAAGTTAAATCCCACTGGTAAACCCTAACACCCGACATAGCATAAATGTGATAACCATCATGAGATATGAAGGCTCCTGAAGGACTACTAGGTCCACCACCCGCTGTTAAATCAAGATCACTAGTAGCTGTTACGTTTGAAGAACGCAAATCAAAAGCTGTTGAACAATCAATTTGTTTTACTATTTTATTACCCACATTTGCAACAAGATATCTTGTTCCAGCAGCATTCATTTTAAAATCTATTAATCCATAACCCATAGACGAACCCAAACTGTGATTATAACTATAGCTTGCAGTTTTCCAATCATATGGTGTGCTACAAGTAAATATGTAAAGATCACCTTGTCCAACAGCTATAAGAGTGTTTCCATTATTGACCCAGAACATACCAGTATACACCCCTCCCATATAATAACTACTTGAATTCCTAACAGCCATGTAATCAGTATAGTCAGAGTCATCTCCTGGTGAATCCTGACGAGCATTAGTAAGACTCCAAGCAGTACCAGAATTTGGTTCAAATTGAGACAAAAGGTTACTTGACTGTCCAAAAAGAACATAATAAACGGTGCCATCCGACTTAAACTGCACATTCGATCCATTACAATCAAAGGACTCTACAACTTCATAGTAAACTGGATAACTAGTTCGTGCTTGCCTAGTTGTCACATCCCAAGCACTTGATAGTGGCCACACTCCAATACGCATATTGGTATTATGAGTAACATAAAGGACTGATCCATCTGTTTTAAAACTAAACCCCTTAATCCTGTCTGCAAAGTAAACACTAGGACTACTCGTATTCTCAAAAATAGGAGATTGACCTGCATAACTTGCAGTCGTTAAATTCCAAGCAGATGATAAAGTCCACTGATGTATATAATTATCAGTACTAGTATTACTTTCAGCCACATACACTCTGGTACCATCTGGTTTAAAGTTCATACTAACTGAATTGTTAGAATTAGTAAGATTAGAGGATACATTCAATGTATTAGATGAAGCAACAGACATAGAATAAAGATCCCAAGCAGTTGATAAAGTATATGACTTTATGACATTATTATCTAAGTAGAAAAATTGTAATCCATCGTCTTTAAATACAATACCTCTCGTAGTTGAACCACCACTGATACTAACTTTTTGAGAATAATATGCTGTGCCAATATCGTATGCAGTGGGCATATTGTGTCTTCGTAATATTCCATCAGTGCTCATTATATAAAATGCTGTTCCGTCTGGTTTTAAGAATACACCACAAGAGTTACTTGTCGTCTGAGCTCTCCATTTATAATTGGGAGATTTACCCATAAATCCTAGAGTATTGATATCATAAGTCCAAGAACCAGGATGTGGATCCTGAACTCCATCATTACAATTAAGAGAACCTGAACTAGATGCTAACAACAGTTGCTGTATAGGCATTATTCTAATCCTGCTCCTGAACCATATACAACACTTGCTGTAGCAAAATAGAAGGTTGCCATTGCTCTTCCTTTTAATGTAAGTGATGATTTAGCACTCGTATCGCCAGCCAAATATGTGGTTACTGCACTGCAAGTAATTGTTTGATCTGATGAACTATTATTGATAATTGTAATTGCATCACCTGCCGAGAAAACTCCACTAGGAATAGTTACACCTCCAGATGAAATATAGACAGTTTCTCCTGCATTTTGAACTACTAGTGTATGGCTTGAACTATATGAATCTAAAGGAATTTTTCTTAAATCACCTTTGCTATCTGTAACTGTTCCAGAAACAGTTACACCATTATTTGTTGTTTCAATTTTTGTGGTTCCATTATAATTTAAATAAGATTTCCCATTATATTCAAAACCAGCATAATACTGATTTGTTGTATCGTGCTTTAAATAGATATTATGTCCACCAATGTTAAATGCACCATCACCAACTTTATCTAATGATACTGAACTATCTGCATTAGTTTTCATTTCTAGATAATTACCAGCAGTTGCATTTGTATTTGTAATTTGTAGCGATGCATTTTGAATTACGATATTTCCAGTTGCTGTGCCACCAGTTGATGGAAGATAACTTGTTACTGGTGAGGTATCATATTTCAACCAAAGATCACCGTCAGCACCACCACTTGGACTTGATGTAGATGCATATACCTTTCTAAGTCCCTCAGTTCCTGATGGAGATGATGTCGCACTTATAATACCAGCGACTTCAAGCATACTTCCATCGAAAGTTAATGACCCAGAGGCACCAAATACACCATTATTATTATATTGAATTTGCGTATTTGCACCTGCTGGAGTAGGATCGATGTTAGTTAAATTTGAACCATCACCATAAAAATGACTTGCAGTTACTATACCACTGAAATTTCCTTGGTCTGCAAATATAGTTCCAAACCTTCGATTGCTAAGTCCTAATTGTGGTTTATAATCATGAGATGGTATTATACTACCGCCAAGTGAAGAACCTATACCATATGTACCATCTTTTATAACTAATCCATACCCATCACCATTAGAGTTTGTGCTAGTTTTATGATCGGCAAGTAGATACAAATCACCACCACTTCTAATGAATAATCCTAATCCACTTGTATCATTATGGTTAAATGTAGCAGCAATGCCATTATCCACTAAGTCAATCGAAATTTCACCATTATTAAGAACTGGACCAAAGAAAAGTGATTGATTATTAAAATGTACTGTGCCACCAATACTTACTGGGTTTGAGAAAGTCGAAGCTCCACTTACATTTAAATTATTAAAATGTGATGTTCCAGTAGTGCTAATACCAGGAATAGCAACATTAATCCCTGTCAATGCAGAACCATCACCAACAAAATTAGTTGCAGTAACTACTCCCGTAGCATTTACATTATTAAAATCAACTTGAATAGTATCTGTAAATGTTGCGATACCAGAAAAAACAGGACCAGTGTCCGTCAATCTTACAGTACTCAAACCTGCACGACTTGATATTTTATTTGTTCTTATCTCTGATACCATATTACTTTTTGACTATTTATGCGGCTGAAATTGCATTTGCAATTACATGATACGCTGGTGTTGACGCAGTTTTCATAATGGTAAATCCGTATATGTCAAACCCAGAACCGTTCGCAGCAGAAGGTGCAGATCCTCCTACCCAACTTTTTGTAATGTTTGCATTATTGCCATCTATGAAAAAATTATTATCACAATAATGTGAACTTGATGCAACAATTAAAGTTGCTGAAATGACATCACCAACTCCCATCTTCGAGTCTAAACTTGTTGTAGAGTTGATTCTAAAATTAGGAAAATAATTACCACCAGTTGCAGAAGTATACTCTCTTACATGACCTCCCTCTAAATCAAAATTAAAAGAACCATTTAATCCCGTTGAACTATCATAAGTTCCTTCTTCAACTTTAAATCCATCAGCGTTTAATCCAGTTGCAGAATTCAATACACCTACACTGATATCATCGGTTGCTGCTAAAGTTACATTCCCAGTCCTACCATAAAATCCAGTCACGTTACCAGTTACTGGACTTATGAATCCTGTATGTCGAACTTGAATATCTACTCCAAATGCAGGAGCACTTGAAAATAAGATTCCATTTGATGAAATATTATATGCCTTTACACCATCAGTATCATTTGGATGTTGAACAACACCATCAAGAGTTACTAGAACACTGGTATTATTTGGTGGTATTCTTGAAAGATTAAATTGTGTGGTTGTGCCATCTCCAGTAAATGTATCTATTTTAAAATCAACAGGGTCAAAATTATTATGTATTTCTGCAATTACATGTCCCCAAAATACATCACTTGATAAAGGTGCATTTTTAAATTTAATATGCTTCCTATCTACAACTGTAAATCCCTCAACAAATGAACCATCATTTAAACTTGGTCTCTGTAGAACATTATTAATTGCAACAGTAAGTTGACTTGCATCTTCTAAACTGACTTCATTCCCACCACTGTGAGTGATTTTAAATTTAGAATTGACACCATCAAAAGAATTATTTAAAGTATGAGATGTGCCTGAACCTGCCACACTTGATATATTGACAACTTGATTACTATTTGCATTGGACAATGATGTAGCGAGTTTAATTGTTTCGTTTGTATCGAAAGAAACAAAATATGTAGTGCCACTTGTTAACCCACCAATATTTGCTCCACCACCATTATTATATGTAACTCTTTGTCCCTGATAAAAACGATGTTTAGGAACTCTAATTGTATTGTTAGTCGTATTTACAATGCTTGCTGACGTTCCATCAAAAGTTTCAGTGTAAGATGTGATGTCATCTAATACCTTAAAATTATTTGTGTTAGAACCCGCAACTTGACTATTACCAATATAAGGCATCGATTCTGATTATACTTTTGATTATTTATCTATGATGTCTTCGTTAGATTTGCGATCACTACAAACTGAGTGCTACCTGTTTTAATGATATTATAAGTGTAAATATCAACTCCACTTGAACCACCAGCAGATGGAGTACTTCCTCCTACCCAGTTTGTGGTAGTATTATTACTGCCAGTAATCGTTAGAGCAGCTGAATAACCTGCAGCAGCAGCGGTGGTTATAATTGTAACTGCCACAGTCTCTCCAATCGCCATCTTAGTTGTAAGATCAGCTGAATTACTAAATGTAAAAGCAGGTGTTGAAGTAGTGGTTTCTGCAACAGTAAAGTAATGAACCATACCATCTTCTAATTTAATAGTTGTATTATCACTTAATTTACCACCAGTAATCTTTACATCTTCACTCAACATTCCCCCAAAATTTACTCCCCCTGAGAAAGTTGATAATCCTACTGGTGCAAAAGGTTCAAATTTAGCAGAACCATCAGCTTGTAAAGTTAAAAGATTACCAGTCGTAGTGTCTGTGGTTTGTTTTAGATGGAAGTTTAATGCAGGAATCTTGAAGTCTGTAGGGAAATTAGTTAAAGAAGCAGGTTTACCTAATATAATTTGTCTTGAATCACCATTGCTACTTACATCTGATTGATGTCCTATGATGATATTATGATCACCTTGACCTGAATTATATCCAGCTCTCGCACCAATACAAGTGTTTCCAGTTCTAGTACCAATGTGATCTATACCAGCATAATATCCTACAAAAGTATTAGAAGAACCATTAGTAGTTTCTTTACCAGCTCTAAATCCAACAAGACAATTACCACTACCAGCAGCGAGTTTTTCACCTGCAAATCTACCTAAAATTAAATTATCATTCCAACCTGCTCCATCAGCAGGTCTTGCTTGAGCATTTGCACCTTGAATGAAATCAGAATTATCTGTTCTAGCAAAGTTATAAGCACCATCAAATTGTGCACCTGTACCATTATTAGTAAATGTAACACCTATACCAGGCATTCTAAAGGTTGTTATACCAGTATTACCTAAAGTTATTTCATTAGAAACATTTGTATTACTTGGTGCTGCTTCAAAACCAATAAGTATATTATTACTTCCAGTAATTAATTGTACATCTCCATTATTTCCATATCCTACACCATAACCAATACCTATATTATTAGCACCCGAACTGACATTATATAAAGCTCTACCACCTAGTGCTACGTTTTTATCTCCTGTTACTTGGGTTGAACCACCACTTAAAGTTTGATATCCAAGAGCGACATTCCATTCACTATCACAATTAGAACCAGAGTAATTTCCTACGAAAGCATTATACGAACCGTTAAGTGATTGAAGACCTGCACCTTCACCAACAGCCACGTTATAATTTCCAGCACTTGATAAATCTCTTAGAGCTCTATAACCGATAGCAACATTACTGTCACTATTAAAAATACTTTTACCAGCTTGATATCCAAGTAAAGTATTATTAACAGAGTTTACAGTTCTAGTAGTTGCAACGTCTGTACCACCAACAGTATTGAATTGTGCATCAGATAAAACACCACCTAAACTAGATCCATCCGCTTTGACAAAATTAGTTGCAGTAATTATACCAGCAAATCGAGCATCACCACTAGTCGTAATTGTTACTGCTATTCCTACACCAGCATCAGGATTACCAACCTCAAATCTAGCTTCATGAGATCGTGCTACTTTTGTTCCAGCACTATATAATATAGCGTGTGTACCAGTTGCTTCAAATCTTGTATTTGCAAAACTTCCATTACCTATTAAAAAAGAACCTGGTTGACCAAAGAATATCCCACCACTATTAGCTTTTAAACGATTATTACCATCATTATAAATTTCTAAATTACTGTTATAAACTGATTTTACGTTATTACCAAAAGTTGCATTACCTTGAAATACCACTCCAGATCTTGCAGTAATTATTCCAACTGAATCTACATTCTGTACATCTTCATATGTTAGAACACCACCAACTGTTAAATTACCACTAAAATTTCCTGTAACTCCATTTATATTTCTCCATCTATCTCCTGCTGTTCCCAAATCATAACTATTGTTAATTGCAGGTCTTACATGTCCAGAGTTCTCAATTACAACTCTTTGTGTATTAGCAGTTAATATATCTAATGCTGTACTATTTGTAGTACCAATCTTTCCTCTATTACCAGCGTTTTGAAAAAATAGTGTCAGTTCGTTATTGTCACCAAATCTTGCTTTTATATCATCATTAAAATCTACTCCATTATTACCACCAATTGATGTTACTCCAGTTAACTGAGAACCATCGCCATGAAAGGCACTCGCAGTGACAATACCTGCATTTGCAATATTATTACCTGTCAAATCAAGTTGATCACCAGATGGAATCTCCTGTATCTGATTCACAGTTGTATTCAGTATTAATGGAAATCTATCTGCCATTATGATTAGTTACTTTCTTTTTATTTATGCTATATCTTCATAGCGATTGCATGATATGTCCCTGTTCTATCAAGTATAGCAAAACTATTATTTTGCAAATTGATTTGCACAACCCCTCCTGCCCTTCTTCCTGCATTGAAAAAACGAAACACTTGTTGTGTAGTTGATGAAACTGTTGATAATACCGTTATAAAACCATCTGCTCCATTTGCAGGTGCAGTTGTAAAAGTAATTTGATTCTCAATAATGGTATATGCATTATTAGGTTCTTGTATTACTCCACCAACAGAGACAAGAAGTGTAAAAGGATTACTCGCATAAAATGCTTCTCCACCCAATGTCAGGTTAAAGATCTTTCTTGAACCATCAAAAAGAGTGGATATGTCATCGAGTTTTGCAAACGCACCAGTGCTTTGTTGGCGACCAATTAATCCCATTTACATTATTCTTTTGTATCTATTTATAATTAAGACTCAGATGCCTCAATATCAGGAGTCACAACATCAGTTGCATCTTCTGGTAAAGTAACACCAGTTTGTTGCAAGTACTCTATAATTCCTTGTAATTTTAATAATAATTCTCTTTTCTGTTTTGCTTGACCTTCAAGTTGATTGATTTCATTTATCAATCCCTGAGATTGTTCAACTACAGATTTTAAATGATTTTGTTGCTCAGTTGCCATAACTGTATAATAATGTATATTTTATTATATAGCAGACTTTCTGGATTGTCAATATTATGCCTGAGATTCAGTCCAAGTAATTCTAGATGAAACTTTCAATGGTGTCACAGCGTTGATATCTGATGTATCAATTGGAATGATTGAGATTGTTAATATGTCAGGTCCATTCGGGAATGTACCATCACCACCAAGAATTGAATTACCCAAGTCAGAGATTTGTGAAATATCAAAGTCAGAGGTATTAGTAAGTCTACTTGTACCTGCAGCGTTTTCTTGTCCACCAGATGCACGTAAGGAGAAGATTTTCGTTCCACCAATTACTCTATCACCAGTTTCATGTACGACCAGTTCAGATAGAGATGGATTTGTAACAGTAGCGAATGAACGATTACTTATTTCTCCATTCAATATCAGGTCAACAGTACAATCGTGAGTTAATGTGATACCTAACTGTTTCAACTGTAGCTGCATTCGGTTTACAATTTCTCTCTGTCCTAACGCACCAGTTAAGTTGTTATCAACTGAGGGTGCCAAACGAATACTAATCAAAGGAACCTCGTTCTGTAAGTCAACATCTTCTCCACCTGTTGCAGGAGCACCAATACTTACCGTTGTGTTACTAGTAACATTTGGATAAATTGCAGGTCCACCATAATATGATCTATTTGAAGTAAGGTAGATGTAAACGTATACTGTACTACCTCTATACTCTAGGAATTCAACTGTCTCACCATCTAATTCTCCATTAGCGGTGTATAGTGGAACTCCGTTAGAGAATTTATTTGCATTGCTTGTACTAAATGGAATTCTTACATAGAAGTCATATTCATAACGACTCCAGTTCCAACGACGTATTAGTGATGAATTACCACTTGTATTTGCTGATTGAGAGTCACCGTTTGTAAAGTTCAATGTGTTAGATGAAGCAGTAAATAAGTACGCCTTATCATCGTCAAATCTACCATCCATAATAACAGATGTACCCCAGTGGAATAGTGATGGAACATATGATGGTAAAGTTGTTGAAGTATTTTCTATTTCATAACGACCAGGTATGTTTCCTGATCTCATATATGCCTCTTCTATCACGTTGTTATGAAGGAACTCATTCATATATTTTACATGACCGTTTGCATCTTTAAATCCAAAACGTATCTTACCAGCACCATACCAAGAATAATCAATGTAAGCCATTTGTATCTTGGTTAGATCTAATACAAATCCAGAAGGTCCTGTACCATCTGCTTTATCAATATTCCATTCACTCTGCGGAACTTTGATGTCCTCTGTCTTGGTAGCGATAACTCCACTTGCAGTCACACCTTTATATGCTGGTTGAACATGCATTTCTGTCTTACTTGCAAGATAAGTTATTTTATAACTTCCTCCACGAATAACAACGTGTTGTCCAACTGTGAGTTGACCTGAAAAATTAGTATCGCTACCAGTTAGAATATTCGATCCTTTCTCAACATTAACTGTTCCAGATAATTGTTGTACTGATGATCTTCTTACAGTGTAAAGTTGTTGACCATCAAACTCGTAGAACATACCATTTTGGTAGTCAAATAATCCACAACGAACCGCACTGTTTGCCCAGTTATCAATATTGTAAGATATAACTCCATCAGGAATGGATGAATTTGGAACTGATGGAAGATAAAAACTAAAAGTAAACTCAGAGAATGCTTTAACAGGGAATGTTCCATTATAAGTATTATCTGAACATCCTTTGATTGTAACATTACTTGTTCTTGTTAATCCATGAGGATACTTAGTCGTAGCAGTTGCAATAGTTGTTGTTGGTGGTCCATCTTCAACTATAATTTGTCCAAACATAGTTGAGTGATTTTGACAATTATAGTAGTAGGTACCTGCTGCTACATTTTGAGTATTCCATGTAATGGTTCCAACATCATCTCCATTATTTGACATACCACTTGTTACTGCGTTTCCAGTACCAGTTGATTGATTTGTCTTTATCCATAATGGATGACCCTGTGCATTAATATCAATAACTATAATATCACCTTTCATAACAGTCATTGGAGCATTTTCACCAAGCACTCTTCCATCTCGATCATTACCTGAAATATTATAAGAACCCGAACCATTATTATTAATATCAAATGTGTATGTTTGAGTTGGTAAAGCTGTGCTTGCAGTACCAACAATATTATTAATGATTCTAGATGGATTAAAGTTTATCGCAACAGAACACTGAATTCCTTTACCTGACTGATAACGGAAATACTTACGAGTTTGTCTTACAATTGAACTATTTGGTGATGTACCAGCATCAATTTCAACTCCACCATCAAATGGTCTATGTAAGAACGCACCATCAGGTCGAGTATTAACCTTCGTATCAATATAGAATGTACCTCCACCAATATTACTACCTGGAGGTTGAGTTATTGTGAGTTCTGTGTCATCAATAACAGATGCAATTGTAAAATCACGATATGTTGGTGGGTTTGATGTAGTGTCTTTGATTTTAAATGGGTCTCCAGTTCTTAAAAATCTCTTGAATAGAGTTTCATAACCTGTTACTTTAGTTGATGTAGATGTAATACCAATAGTTCCTATACCAGCTGATATTCCTGCAATCGATGGGGTCTCCATTACAAATTGTCCTGCAGAAGTTGTACCTATACTAATTGGAGTTCCTCCTTGAGCATCAATAACAGATGCAGCGATTCTAAAATGATCAGGTCCATCAGATATTGCATAGTAAGTTTGACCATTAGATAATCCTGGTATACCACCACCACTCTCAGTGTAAACAAATTTTTGAGAGGTTTTCATTTTATAGTTTGGTTTGTTTATATAAACAGTACCATCTATTGACACTACCTGAGTATGACCAATTCCGAGTCCTCTTTTTGGAATTTGGAATTTAGAGAAATTACCAATTGTTGTATCAGTGACAGTATCCACACTGTAATATCCATCCAACATACCCGTAAGTTCTTCACTTTCAAATGTAAATGGAGATGTTCCAGCACTTGTTAAATTATAAGGAACCTCATCACCTGTCTTCAGTGAAAATCTATTAGCGTTAATAGGATTACAACGTACAACACCTTGTGCAAGTGTTGGTTGAGTTAGCACTGTTTTTATATTAGTTGCTATATCACCTACTATGGTAGCAGTGTTTCTAAAGGTTCCATTCTGTCCATATTTACTGCTAGTTGTACCAGATTTAATTGGAATCATTATGTTAAACATATATCTTTGTCCACCATAATAACTAAAGTTACCATACATATATGATGAACTATAATAGTATGCATTATACGCATAGTTTCCAGCATATGATCCAGAACTATAAGCACCTGGCCAGTTTGTATTATCAATAACCATATGTATTTTATACATACCGTGATAACTTCCAGCACCATAAGGATAGAAGTAATTAGCTACGTAATGATATCTCCAACCATCACCTAATGATGTATTAAAGTTTTGGTATTGATTGTGAGTGTTTCCTCCACCACGATAATTATATCTCCAACCATTTGCATAATAGTATGCTCTTTGATCGTTTTGAAGTGAAAGGTCAGGCACTTGGAATGCTTCAATATAGTAAGGAGTTGTGGTATTATTGCCAGTGTATGGTGTTGAAGTGTAATACCAACCTTGTCCCCCTATATCTGTTGATGAAAATGGATCCCATACTGTATCTGATTGTAATTTTGAAGTTATGTCGGTAGAGTTATAGAAATAATCTGATTGTCTATATTTGGTATTATTATTTTGGTCATAAGTTCTAACATATAATCTACTAGTTTCATAATAGAAATAATGATATCCATTATCGTAAGTAACAAAATTGCCAGGAAATGGTGATGCACCATTACTACCACGGAATACAAATTGAGTATGGTCACTTCCCATATCTGTTACTAATGTATTCAAACTACTTTTGACTGAATCATAAGTAACTTGTAAAGTATTTAAATTTGGACTAACTGGACCAGAGGTTGTGGTAGGAACTGATCCTGTTGTCGAAAATGTTAATTTTTGTTTATCAACGAAGTCATGTCCTGCAAAGTAAAAAGTATCTGCGGTAGGATTAGCAACAGCACCTTGAATTTGATATTGACCAGCAGCAGATCTAATTCTAGTGCTAACTTTAATTCTATTATCTGAGACTTTTTGTATGGTAACAACTCCACCATTAGGAACATCACTGAATGATGGTGAAGTATTCCAAGTAGTTCCAGTATCATTTCGTTTTGAAATATTAAGACCAGATGCGGTAGTTATAATTGCACCTGCACCTGATGAAAATCCGTGGTTTGGAATATAAAGTGTATCAGCTTCTTCATCAGGTTGAAGAGCAAACCAGTAAACTTCTTCAGCATTATAGTTCTCAGAATAAGAAGGACTATAATTAAACCAGTTGTAATAGTCAATACCTATTGATCCATTACCACTAGTTCTACTGTAATAATAATGATTAGTGAAATTATTACCAGTTCCATATTGATAGTAGCTACTTGTAGAATTATATCTTGTGAAGTCTTCTATAAAATCCCATCCATCAGGCACTGTCCCACTTTTACCAAATGTAAAATTACTATTTCTTGATGTGGAATACATGGGCATATTATTACTCATAATTCCAGTTGATAATGTCTTACCAGTTTTTGATGCTAGTAAAAATCTATTAGGAAATTTACCACTTAAACCATAGTATCCATATCTATTAGTAGTGGGGTCTTGAGTATATTCGGTGAAATCTCTTCCAGAACCTTCACCAAATCTATTATATCTTGTTTTAAAATATGTTCTATAGTTACTTGAATTTTTAACAGCACCTCTAATTTCATATCCTAAAATTACTTGATGCTTACCATATGTTGAAGTACCCTGACTTGTGAAATTTATAATTGAATTACCACTATAATTTCCACTTGTTGTTTCACATAATGTAAATGTATCTGAACTAGGAGTTGATTTTACATAGTAAATTTGAAATCTTTGCAATCCACCAATGTGTGTATCACCTGATGGTGGAACATAGAGGAGAACATCACCTGCTTGTAATTGGTGACCTGGCCAATTTATTGTATTACTACTTGTATTAACATCTGAACTTGTGAACTTATGAGCATAAGCACCTGTCATCATCTTTGTTTCAGTAAGTGCTGGAGTGTTTTGTAATGTAGTAGTTAGAGTATCTTGATAATCAACATAAGGTCTACCATCTGGTGCATTCGTTGTTGCTCCCTGAGTAATCGTTATCTTTTTTGAACCAATCGTGTTTGTAAAATATAAACTCGATCCTCTACCAAATCCATGATGATAATCGGTACTTATTTTTAGTGAAGATTTTGTAGCACCATCAGTTTCAATACCACCAACAGGGTTAATTTCAATATCAGCTCCAGAGTAAAATTCACCAGGTGTTATAACAGTATAACTACCATTTATTGGACCAGTTGCTGCTTGTACTGTTTTTGCTTTATATACAAATATAGTCTCTGATATAATTGAAGTTACTAGAAACTTTCCTTCTGCAGTTCTTGAAGTTAGTCCTTGAACGTCTATTGGTGCACCAACTGTGAGTCCATGTGGTTGTAAAGTTGTTACAGTTATATTTTCAGTATCTTGTGTAGTTGTGACAGATGTAACATCAGCGATTGAATATGTTGTATTACTTGCAAAGAATGAAGGAACATTATTTACAAGTTCAACAGTTTCCCATTTTGTTGGTTGTAGTCCATATTCAAAGTCAGTATCAATTAAGTTTTGTGGGTTTGAAACTCTTAATTTACTTACAGGGTCTGTAAATGTCTCTGAGAAATCTACTTTCTGCTCTTGCTTATCTAAAAATATCTGTATTGAATCTGATGCACTCATAGAAGAGGTATCATATTCAAGAGTTAAAGTTGTTGTATTAATTGACGCATCATAAGAAGCTGTACCACCTCTGGCAGGATCAGCAAAGTTGAAAATTATTATTCCATCCGTAACGTTCGTTATTAACTGAAAAACTTTTAAAGGAAAGTTACCAGTAATAGCAATTGTACCTGCACCAGCAGCACCAGGTGTGAACGTGCTATTATAAATTAATTTTTTTGCCATAGTTAAACTCTCAGTTCCCTATCAGTTTTTTTCTGTTAATCTTATTTATCCCAATGCGATTGCAAAAGCAATTGCCTTTGGTTCCGAGACACCGCTTCCACTAGTTTGAAAACTTGCCTCTCCACCAGGACCGACAGTTAATACCTGTCCCTCTAATGGTGTTGATGCATGATCTTTTAAAACAAAATTAATACCAGGTATTCTAAACTTAGTTATGTTTGAATCTCCTAGTACAATTTCATTATCAACAGTAGCAGATGATGCTTGTGCACTCTTACCAAGTATTAAATTATTAGTACCAGATGTTAAGTTTGATCCTGCACCTGTACCAGCAAGAGTATTATTATTCCCATCAGATCCAACAATCTTTGTTGATGATTCACCAGTTAGTTGTGAAGCAGGTATTGATGTTAATGATGCACCAGATCCACTAAAAGTATTTGCAGTAACAATACCAGAAGCATTTATCTGGTTTATTTCAAAACCAGCAGCATGTAAATTTTGAGTATGGAATTGCAAACCTTGAGTATGTCCAAGAGTTAAGGCAGTACCAACATTAACAACATTGTTATCAATCGTTGTTGACCCTGACCCAAAAGTAACAATACCAACAAAAGTAGCTTGCCCGTTTGCTTCAATGGTTATTCCTGAACCAACTCTTATCTCATTGAAAGTCGATATTCCTACATCAGTATTAATGTTTAACTTACCTAATTCTGCAGGACTACCATCGGGTTTTCTAAACTCGATTGTTGAACCTTCTGCAGTAAGATGAGTTATACCATCAATACTGTTATTTCTAATTACAGCCATTTTAGTTTATCTCCTGATATATTTATCAAAGAACAACATAGTTACCATCCACTGTCAATACACCTTCAACATTCACTGGTCCTGCCATCATACCATTGAATGAAGTTCCAATGTAATGATCACCATTCAGTGAATTATCATTTAAATACATTCCATTACTAACATACACACCTCTTGCAGAACCAACTCCAACTCCCTGTAAATCATAATCATTAAGACCTGTTGTACCAACTCCAACAACTGGATGAGGAAAAATATGTCTATTAAGTCCAGCACTACCCTGAATACTTATATCGATAGTATTTCCAGTTAACTTAAATGTATTTCCAGCACCTATAAAGTTTAATGCTGTCAAAACTCCAACAGCAACATTAACTCCAGCTGATTGTATTCCAATACCTTGAATACCACTTCGAGCTGTAATAACACCAACTGAATCTACATTCGTTACATCGTCATAGGTTAATGAACCAGCGATTGAAACATTACCAGTAACATTCAATTCGGTGGCAGTAATTATACCAGTCGTTTCTAAATTTTTAATACTGACATTGGCTTCAGTATGAATACCTGGACCAAGTACTTTGGTGAAAGACATTATTTCTTTTTAGTTATTTATTATTCATCCGCTGTACGTGTTGATGGGAATGATCTACCAGCACCCCATATGATACGAACAGCACCAGAACCACCATCACCACCCGTGCTATATCCACATCCACCTCCACCACCATAATTTCCTCCTTCGGAACCAACCGAACCTGATGTTAGTGCTTCACCATCTGAACCACCAGATCCACCACCTGCAGGACCTATAGCAGAAGCACCTGGACCTCCAGAACCATTAGAACCCTCTCCAAGAAGACCGACTCCACCGCCTCCACCACCAGGTTGATGTCCTGTATTATATCCACCACCGCCACCTGCACCGCCAGCACCATCATGACCATAATAGGCAGTTCCAGCAAAACCAGCATATCCACTACCACTTGACCCAGTTCTTCCTCCATTTCCAGAGTAACCTCCAGCACCTCCACCTCCCCAATGGTATCCTCCTCCTGATGCTTTCGCTACCCCACCAGATCCACCACCATCACCAGCAGTATTTGTTCCACCGCTCACTTGAGACCAGTTCGTACCAGCAGCACCTCCAGTGGCTCTGACTGTTGAAGTAGTTGAAAAATAAGATTCTCCTCCAGCAGTGGTATTTGGAGAAACTGACCAGATACTACCATCATCATCAGTTCCACCAGTGCCTCCAGCACCAACCACAACTGTATAACTTTGACCAGGTGTCACTGGAATATCGTTCTTATATGCGAGACCGCCACCGCCACCACCACAACCATAACCACCATTACCACCGCCACCGCCACCAACAACGACAACACATACTGAAGTTACACCATCAGGGCAAGTCCAACTATGTGTGCCAGCAGTTGTATATGTTTGTTGACCCACATTTGGAGGTCGCATACCTCCTGCTACTGGTACAGAAAAACCTATGACATCAAATCCCATCGAATTCACGTTATACCTAGTATCAACCACTCCATCTGTAATTGGAACTGCAAAACCCATTATATCAAATCCTAATATTTCTTCTATTGTTGGCAATCCTATAGAAGGAGTTGATGCTCCACCTTCCCAAGTAGAACTTACTTTAGCATGAATCTCTGTGCCCGTTTTCCAAACACCACCAACTTTGACATAATAATTATCTGCCTCCTTCCACACTCCTCCAACTTTGACATAAACCTGTCCAGCCATTAGAAACCATTCTCCGTTTTATGTTTCATATGTTTTTTCCATTCATCAACCTTCTCATCAATTACTTCTTGTGTAACTGAATCAGTTGGAAATGTAAAAGAAATAATTTCATTGGTTAGTGGGGGAATTTCAACCTCTTCTACGACAATTGTATAAACGTATCCGTGAGGAAATTTTTTAATACTACTAATAATGTTTGACATAATTACGCCTGTGTAACTGTGAGATCGTCAAGATAAGTATAATGACCAGCTCCTTCACCACCTTTTGTATGAAAAAATATTTCACAAGAACCAGCAGCAGATGGAGTAAATGTTATAGTTTTTTCAAGCCATTGATTTGTGTTAGTTGTATTATACTCTGTGTCAGTCAAAGACTGTGTTTGCATACCAGAACTTATAGTAAAGTTTTTGCAAGCAAACGTACCATACATATCCTGATGTGTTTTTCTCATATACACTTTTACAGTAACTTGTGATCCACCATTGAATATGATTGTTGCCAATTTTAAATCTCCACCAGTATTATGATTATTTTCAAATTTTAATGAATAACCGCTGTTTGTTCTTCTTACGCTTGTTTCTCCATATACACTTGCATTACCAAACATTTTAAAATTATTACCAGATATATCATTATGATCCTTTAATTCTATAGTGCCCGAATGATTATAAATTCCATCGTTATGAATAATATTTAAACTCTCAGCAAAGAAACGAGAGTCTTGATAAAAAATTGGTCGCCTGTCAACATTACCATCATGACAAACTACTGTTGAGTTATTTTTGTAAACCTGACATGCATAACCATATGACCAGTAACCTTCTCCTCGATAATACTGACTATTTGATTTGACACCAAAATCTTCATCAGTCCAATTTTGGATGTCTAGATATCCTGTATCATTTATACGAAAACCAGAATAACATAAAGTAGTTGTCAAGTTACCAATATATACGGGTGTTAAAGGATCGCAATATAAATTTAAGTGAGATTGTGTATTTCCTTTGTAATCACAATATCCAACTTTACATTCATCTATTTGCACTCTAGAGGTTGGACCTGTTGAAAGATATAATCCAGCATCTCTTCTACTATGTTCACAATTTATAACCGAAAATCTAACCATATCAATTTGTGAATTTGAAGATCCATGTCCAATCTTAACAACATTACCATATGCTCCAGCAGCCCATTTAATATATCTTGTAGTGTGATCATATGTACTATGATATGATCCATCACTGTTAGTTAAGAAAGTAGCACTACTCAATCCAGAACCTTGTGAATGCAATCCAAAATTAATACCATGATAAGATGTATTAATACTATCATTAAATCCAGATAGACAGGTCAAACCACATTTTTTAATACCATATGTAAAATAAAAGTAAAAACCAGAACCCCAATTATGTACTCCTACATTTAACATTGAGAATGAACGTCTATAAAATTGCCAATAACCGTAAAATCTTGTAAGATAGAAATCCTCAAAATGAAATCTTTTATCCTCTCCATCAGCGTGATATCCACCACCACTACCACCTGAATGTGTACCGTTTGCAGAATTAATATAGGCATTTCCCAACTCACAAGTTGCTCCATCTATACATGTTATATCTCCTGCTGTTTTTGTAGACATATCTGTAGCATTCCAACCACCTGAAATAATTAAAGGATGGTGACTTCCATGTATATACAAAAAATTAGATGCAGTACTGCTTTGATTGAAGTTCAACGCATACATCTGGAACCAAAACTTTTTTCTTCTGTAGATAGTTGTTGAAGTATTACCTGATACATTTGCATTATAACTTTGTGGCCAATATCTTTGAGTCATACCTCTCCTATCGAGACCTGAATAACCAAATACTTCATCAGATCCCTCCTCACATTTTATAATAGTTTTACCATTAGCATTCCATATTGCATTAATATTATACCATTGTGGAGCTGCTGCAGTATGTAATCCCACTAGATCATCATGTGTTAATGCATCCGCACTGCTAGAGTTTTTACAAGCAATAATATTACCAATATCAAAGGTTCTTGTGTTGGTTCTAGCTGTATCAACATAAATTGCTATTGAATTTATATTATTACTTAAATTAGTTCCAAAATCTTTTACTATTTGTGTAAGTCTATAATTACTACGAATTTTATAATAATTAAGAGGGATAGTATGTACGGTTGTATCTCCATTTGTATCACTACATAAACGAAGACTAAATCCCTGTGTTATGTAAGTTGGATTAGTCTCATAAGTATTATACATTCTATCACCATCTCTAAAAAACATTTGTAGAGAAATTTGTTGATACGCACTAAGATCTAATGTAGATGGTAGTTGCATATGTGCTGCTTTGCCAGTCCCTGTAAAACTACTAGTTAAGACAATCTTATTGCCACTTTCTGGATTTATTCTTGCAGCACCATTATAATTTTGACTGCTATAACCCCAATATTGCTCAGAGTTTGATACATTATCGTTAGAGCAAGGATACACATTGACATTAGTTTGTGGTGTCATCACCGTTACAGGTGAAGCTTCAGCCTTTCTTGAACAAAATGCAACTTCCTCAATTATTTTATTATCAAGTTCTATTATATTACCTGAATTTAGATATACATTTCCCCCAGAACCAGTTGAACTTACAGAAGAATTTGCTTTATATTCATCTAATGTAAAATTATTATTATCAACTTTAGTAATTTTCCAATATCCATTTATGTAAGCATTCGCATTACTATTATTAAAAAATCTAATCCAGTCACCAGTTTCCATACTATGGTAGTTCATTTGAATATTTGTCTGTCCTTTCGTAGTGCTGTATGTAATTTGTGCAGTTTGCTGATGGATTGTTTTGTTTGAATCTCCAGAACCAACAGTTTTCCATATCTGTCCTGCACCCATTGAAGTTGGATCAGGAGATTTTTTAACTCTTATTTCATCTGTTTGTGCTATACTATTTGCACCATTACTACCACCATCACTTGTATTTGTCCCACCATCTCTCTCACTTGCAATATTATATAATGCCTTTATACTTCTAGCTCTATTGGCAAAAGACGTACCATCCCCAGTGCCAGCTTCGCCCTCGAAATCAACGTACCAAATAGCCATTAATTATCCTCCATTATAATCATATTTAGATCAGCTATATTTAATCCACACATCCCCATCACTACCTCCACTTGGACTTGATGTAGATACTGTCACATTTCTAAATCCATTTGCACTAGTTGCAGCAGATGCTGTACCACTCAATACTCCAGCATCACTTATTTCAAAACTATTTAATCCAGGTATTCTAAACTTTGTTATACTACTATTACCTAGAGTTATTTCGTTTGATATTGATGCAGAACTAGCATCAGCACCATCACCTATAATTATATTATTACCACCCGTTGTCAATACATCGCCAGCAGAGCCTCCAATCGCAATATTAGTTGAAGCAGTGGTTATGTTATATAAACTTCTATATCCAAGAGATATATTATGATTTCCTGTAGCATACGGACTTGAACCTGTTCCATATCCTGCTTCATAACCAACATAAACATTATAGTCACCAGCGTTATTTCTTCCAGCATACCTTCCAATACCAATACCACCAGTTTGACTGTTACCTCTCATCATGGTACCCTGTCCCATACCTATGACATCGGTTCCACCTAAGAATACAGAATCACCACCAATTCCAATACATCTTGTAGGACTACTTACGTTTGATAACGCATGATATCCCAATGCAATATTATACGTACCACCACCAATAGTTCTACCAGCCATCGGTCCAAGCATGACATTATTATTTCCAGAATTAAGAGATCTACCTGCCTCCCATCCCATTGCAACGTTATTATGTCCTGAATTACAATTAGGTAGTGCCTCAGATCCAACTGCACAGTTCTTGTATCCAGAATCAATTGCATCACCAGCCTTCCATCCAATTATAGTATTGTCGTCACCAGAATTTATTGTTTTACCTGTATCAAATCCAAATAATGTGTTTCGATAAGTATCACTATCAAGATTAAGACCAGCATCTGTTCCACCAACAGTGTTCTCCTCTGAGTCAGAAGTAACTCCACCACCACCTGATGCAGTCTGCCAAGTTGGTGCAGATCCAGAACCATTAGATGTTAATACTTGACCAGATGTACCATAATTTGCTCCACCTAAACCAATTTGTCCAGATGATGCTATTCGTAATCTTTCACTACCAGAAGTTTCAAATGAAATCGTATCATCAGATGGAAATCTAATCATTGTATTAGTATCTCCAGCGTGAACTAACTTGTCAGGAATTCGTACTTCTGTATTGTTTAAAAATTCCCAATTAGAATACTCTAGTTTTAAATATTGTGTACCATTATTTTTGAAATATATTCCACCACCATAACCACCATAAAGACTCATAACATTTTGAGCACCAGAGTTTAAAAACAATCCACTAGCATTAGATTGAATCCACATTTGATTATTAGATTCTATCCATAATTGAGCAGTATCACTGGTATTTGCAGGTTTAAGATATAAGAGATCGCCCTGACGATATTGTGTCCAGAGAGAATCATCACCGAATGTAAGTTTTTTCTTTGATGGTAAATTAATAGTATCACTAAATGTATTGTCAGCATCACCAAATGTGGTAATTCCAGAAATTTGATTACCGCTTGTTGCAAATGTAACTCCAATACCTGGTATTCTTAAGTGATTGCTACTTGAGTTACCAAAAGTTATTTCATTAGATACTGTAGATGCACTTGGTAATGCTTCATAACCAATAATTATATTATTTGAACCATTTGTTAAAGATTCGGATAATGTAGTTGAACCACCAGCACCAGACCCAAGAAGTATGTTTTCATCTCCAGATGATAAAAATCGACCTGATTTTCTTCCTACAGTTGTATTGTGATTAGTAGATCTCGCAACAAGTAAAGTGTCATATCCAATAGCAACATTACTGTCTCCACTATATTCAAATGCTAAAGCATTTTTACCTACAGCTGTATTTTGATCTCCATTATATAAAAGCTCTCCAGCTTTATGTCCTATACAAGTATTGTAATCTCCAGATACTATATCATTTCCAGCATCATATCCAAACAAAGTATTCTGGTCTGAGGAACCAGTTAAGTTTGCACCAGCACCAGTACCACCAACTGTGTTTCCGTCAGAGTCACTAGAAACACCACCTAACGAACTACCATCTGCCTTTGTAAAATTAGCAGCAGTTACGATGCCTGTAAAAGATGCTTGTCCATTTGTTTCTATTGTGACACCAGTTCCAACTTTAATTCCTTTGTCAGTTGTACGTAATTTTTCACCATCAGCTTCAAATATTATTGTGTCAGTATTGAATTTTATATAGGTATCAGTATCACCATAATGAATAATTTGATCGTTTACGTAAAGATCACCATTAAGAAGAGTGAGATTACCAGCATCAACAGTTAAATGGCTTTCAGCCTTAATATTAGTTGCGGTAAGAATACCAGCAAAGAATCCACCACCAGCAGGTGTGATTGTAGCACCAGTTCCAACTTTAATATCACTTCTCGCTGTTATAATACCTACTGAATCTATATTAGTTACATCTTCATATGTTAAAACACCACCAATTGAAGCGTTACCACTTACATTTAATCCAGTTGCAGTTATAATACCTGTTGAATTAATATCATGTGTATCGTAATTCTCATTGGGTTTTATGACACCCTTTGTAATTCGGGTCAGTGCCATATTAGGTTATCTCCATTATTGTTAAAGCAGCATCAATACTATTGTTTGTGCTACTATTAAGTGTTAATGTATCTGCAGTCTCTAAAACAACTTTATTTCCTTGCATAAATTCCAGAGTAGAACCTTGTGGAATCGCTACATTTTTTAGAACTTTAACATCGTCTGCTGCTGGTCTTGTAATTCCAACACCAACGACAGCACCTGAACCTGATATATTTGCCAGAGTAATTCCAATCACAACCGTTGTCGTAGCACTTGGAACAACATATATGTTCTCAGTACTTATACCAACGTTCGCTTTTGTTTTTAATTTAAACGTATTCGCCATAATTATCCTAATGCGATTGCAAGTGCAGTTGCGTCATCAATAGATGCTCCACCTCCACCACTACCTGCTGTAACTGAAACACCATTTATTTGGATATCCGTATTGCTATTTATCACACCATTAACATCCAATGCATATGTGCCTGGAGGTGCAGAAGCTGTGTTTATTCCTACAGAGTTTGCTATGCCAACAACACCCGTCGTGTCATTAACATTAATAAAAGAACCTAATTGTGATACTTCTCTGTTTTTAGCCATTATGTTTTTTTTATTATTTATGTATTCTCTAAGGAAGTTAATCTAGTATCTAGTGCATCTACTTTATCAGAGATCTCTTTTAATGCTGCCACAACCATTGGAGTGAATTTACTGTAATCAACAGTTTGATAATCCTCCTCTTGTGTTTCTGGATCATCATATTTACTTCTCATACCATCCTTAACACCTGTAACAGTTTCATCAAAATGACCTGTTTCTTGAACTTCGTGTGCAATAAAACCAGTTACAAATTTACTTGTATTATTTTTCCATTTAAAATCTACTGGATTTAATGTTTTTATTTTTGTAAGTGCATTTGTAATAGGAGTTATATCTTGCTTTAATCTATAATCTGAACCCGTATTAAATGATGTAGCACTGGTAGTAATACTTATACCACCAACAGCACTACCATTGTATTGAATTTCCATTATATTTCCAGTGCCAGCAGAAGATAATCTATTAACAAATATTGCTGTTCCCCAACCATTTGAACTTTTTACTAAACTTAAACCCTCAAAACCTGTATTATGGTGCACTGAAAAACCAGCAGTGGTTAATCTATTTGTTTGACCAGATGACTGAAATTCTTTAGCTTTTATTGTTCCAGAAGTACCAATATCTATTGCTGTAGGCAATCTACTATTATTAATAGTACCAGTAAGATTAGTGGCACTTAATGAAGAAGAAGAATCTAGATATTTACCATCTAAATCAACTGTTAAATTTGAAAGACCTGATCTACCTAATGTCAGTACTCCAGTAGAGGTACTAAATGATAAGGAATTAGCATAATAATTTGTATCTGTATTTGTATCTGTAGATGAAATTGTAATCGTATCGGTAGAAGCGTTAGTTGTAATTGATACATTACTTCCTGCAGCAATATTCAATGTATCCGCTAAATTATCAGCAACAACATCACTTTGTCCTGAAACTGATATCTTTGGAAAGGAACCAACAATATAAATGTTTCCCACCATAGTGCCAGTATGAATTGTACAACGATATTTTAATTGTGCTGGTGCATCGTATTGCACATTAAAGTCTTGAATACCAGATTGTGAACCTGTGATACCATCAGTATAATCTGCATTATTGTCTGCATTACGAAATTCAAAGGGGTGATTAGTTCCTGTTGTATTATTAAAACGATATCTTTGTCCTCTTATTAAATAAATGTCTGGGTTTCCAGTTGATCCATCATTACCAGGTCCTGTAAATGTATATCCACTACCAGAATTACCAGCGATATCAAATGTCACCTGAACATCAGTATCTGATGGATCTGGTGATGGTAGATTAGTTAAGCTTGCACCTGAACCACTGAATGTTGTTGCAGATAAAGTTCCTGTTACAGTAACACCACCACCACCATTAACGACAAGACTGTCAGTACCACTTCCCCTTCGTAATCTTATATCTCCACTTGTCCCACCACTGCTGTTAGCTGTTAAAATAATATCTACTCCACCACCCATATTTAATTCAAAATTACTACCAGCCTGCATATACTTTCCACTATTACCACCTAAGTATATTCTACCAGCCCAAATAGCATCACTAAATGTTGAAACACCAGCGATATTTACGTTATCTAAATTTGTATGTCCGTCTACATCCAAATCTTTTGCAATTTCTATTTCCCCAGTGCCTTTAACAACAAGAGCATCAATGGTATCAGTTTGTAACTTTAAATCTGAGTTGTTACCACCAGCAGCATTAGCTTGGATTCTTATACCTGTGGTATTAGAAGAATACATTCTAAGATCACTACCATCATTCCAAATTTGATGATCACTTGCAGTACCACCAGAATGAGCAAATAAAAGACGACTACTACCTAATTGGATGCTTTGGGTGGTAGTAATTCCAGATATTCTTACATTATCTAATTCTGTATGACCGTCTACATCCAAACTATCTACTATATTAACAATATTACTAATCGTGGATATACCAGATCCACCACCTGAAATACCAGTTAAATTAGATCCATCTATTGCAGGAAGTGCACCTGTTAAATTAGAAGCTGCGAGTGAACCATCAAAACTTGTTGCTGTTATAACACCTGCATTTCCTAATTTTATATTATTACCAACATTTAATTGACTTCTTGCTGTAATTATTCCTATAGAATCTATATTTGTTACTTCCTCATATGTCAATGTTCCACCAATAGAAACATTTCCAGTCACAGTAAGAGTTCCACCAATGCTTACGTTTGTACTTATCGCTACATTGACAGCGTTTAAATTTAAATTGTTAGGACTCTCAATGGTTGGTGTGCCTGACGCACCAATCAAATTAATCTCCTTTACACCAAAACTCTTCTCTGCCATATTACTTTTTGACTATTTATGTGAACGAATATGATATACCTGAGAGTATCAAAGGTCTTTGTTCAAACCTACCTTTCATTGCATCAAAATTATGAATTACCTCTGCTTGTGATAATTCTTTTTTATATATTTGTAAGTTGGATATGTAACCACGATGATAATATCCACCACCTCCCTCTTGAAGCGTGTGATTCACTCCAATATTTCTTACATTTCCATTTACATTTGAAAATGTTTTTGTTTTTCCAGTGCCTGAATGCCAAAGTGTACCATCAAGATATATTTTCATACTACCAGTTGATGCATTTGCTGTAAATGCCCAGTGATGCCATCCTTGATATTCAGCATTAGTCGCACTTTTATTAATTCTATCATATTGATTACCTGGTCCAGATTGACCACTACCAGGTGTAGTTCCCTTATCAAAATAAACAATATTACCACTATGAGGAAGATGGACCTGCAATATTCTACCTCCAGAACTATCCCCAGTATCACCTAAAAATATTATAGAACTCATTTGACTAACAATACCAAAATTCCAAACACTAAAAGTTAATTCATTTCCTGCGATAGCGAGTGTAGGTAAAGTCATATAATCATTAGATCCGTCAAAATCAAAATAACCTCCAAAATTAGAATTAAAAGTTGGTGCATTTACTCCTGATGCTATTGTTGCATTATGTCCATTACCACTTGAATCATTCCAAGTTGAACCACTCGTATAATTCGCAGCATCAAGATTTAAAAATAATTGATCGGTAATGATACTCTCACCACCAGAAACATTAGCGAACGTAGGTTTAGTATCATTCGCATACGGGTCAAACAATACTCGACTTGCTGCACCACGATTATTATAGTTTTGTCTCCAATAGTCCGCATCAGTGTCATTTGGATATGTATCTTCCCACTCAGTTGTAGAAAGTTTTTGTGAACCATGACCTTTAATAAAATCTTTTACCTCTGCTGATGTTGCGTCTGGTTTTGATTGTAAAAATAAAGCAACAAGTCCAGCAACTACAGGAGCAGCAGCAGAGGTGCCATTAAAAAACATATCCACAAAATCTGAGTTGTATCGATCATAATTTGTATCCCCTAAACCAGATATGCCAGCAGATATTGTTTCATCCGCAGGAGCATATACATCTATAGCAGGACCATTATTGGAATAAGATGCTTTTCTTTCTTTATAATCATCTGTGACATATTCGTCCATTGCTCCAACAACTATACTAGAATACAAGTCATTTACAGAATCATATCCATTTCTTTGAGGATGTATCCATTTTACATGCCCCACTGGTTTAGTACCACTTTGTGAAGCACTCGGAAAACCTGTACGTGAATCTCCACCATTCAATGAAGTTAAGTAATCATTTATATGTGGATCATCATTACCAATTCCTAATCTTTGATTATTATTTCCAGCAGATGTAATGAAAATAACACCTGCATCTACCATTTCATCTCCTGCAGTATCTACAGAATTTGATGCTGATGATGTACTAAATTGACGATTATAATATTGTCCACCTTGCAATCCTTCAGCTAATGCTTGTACACCAGTGCTACTTGAATTATATCCAATAAATGAACCAGTTGATCCTTTGAAACTATAATTGACTGTAGTTCCAGAATTAAAACCACCAAAGTAACCCCAACTACCATTTACAACAGTAGGATTTTTACGACCTGTTGCAGTGTTAATTGGTTTATTTTGATGTAATATTTTAATCGCATCATAGGATGAATCAGTATTAATATTTGCAGGGGAGAAAATTGATATTGTCCATAATTCTGCTTCAAAAGCAAGTCCAAAATTTTTACCACCAGATAACCCTGCACAACCTGTACCATGAGAACTTGTCATTGAATGTGTGAGTCCACCAGTTCCTAATGCATTTGCCACAGTATAATTGTTTGGTATTGGAATAGCTCCTAAAGAAGAAAAAGCAGCAGACCGAGAACCTGAATTTTCCCACCAAGCATGAGCTGATAATGTTGTGATTCCTATTCTTCCATCTGGTTTTGTATATGTTAGATTATTAGATGTAAAATAATTTGGATCAATATAATAAGGACCATCAAGTATTACATCTCTTACTCTTGACTTTCCCTCACCATCTATAAACTCAGGATGATATTGTAAAACACCTGAATCCTGAATAATTAAATCTACATTCTTTCCCGTTAAACTAAAACTTACATCACTGTTTATGACTGCAGGATTTCCAACAACATTTGGCCAACTATCACCATTCGTCACAATTCCAACTCTTTTCATTGCCCAGTTTGTACGCTTCTCCTCTGCTGATGTTGCTGTTGCAGGAGGTGCATTTGTTCCTAAATCACGATATATTTTTACATCCTCTTTAAATCTTTTAATATCAGGTTCTGGTTTTGGATATACTTCTGGATAATCAGTTGGTGATAACTCAATCCATTTTACATTAGGGTGAGTTGATATTCCTGTTGCCTCATCCTCAGTTAACCAGTACGTTCCACGAGTTGAACTATGCTCTTTTGCATCAGAGCAAGTTACTTTTCGATCAGGAATACCGTCTTCATTTGAATCAACTATTAATGCGTTGTGAATTGTATTCCAATACTCAGGACTTGTTACCGCAAGAGTATACTTATACATTACATAACCTCACGTTTTACTTTATATACGGTTGAACCAGAAATTCCTGATTCTGGTGTTGCTCTTAACAATATATTACCTGAACTGATTATAGCATCACATTGAACTAATAATGAAGAAGTGAACATCACTGCAAATTGTGTTGAGTCTATATTAGTATTGAGTCTTGTTGCCAGTAGTTTTTGTGTTTGACTATTAGTTCCATTCTGAATGTATATTGTATATTCTACAACCGTATCACCACCACTATATGCAAATGTATTAATCGTTTCTGGTGTTCCTGCACTCGCTGAAAAAGATCCTTGAACATGAGTTGTTATACCAACATCATTTTGACCACCGCCACCGCCTCCACCTCCGCCAGGAAGATTTGTTAGTAGAGAACCATCACCAACAAACTTTGTTGCAGTAACTACACCAACGAAGTTAGCATTACCAGTCAAACTTAGTTGAGAACCACTAGATGGAATTGTGTTTGATGTATTTGTAACAGTGAGTCCTATGCCTGGTACTCTAAAAGTCTGTATTGTTTGTCCACTTGATTGAGCACCAATCGTACATTCTCTATTAACACCTGAAGCACTAGCATCAGCATTAGAACCTATAACTATATTGTACGTTCCAGTTTGAATATTATCACCAGCAGCATACCCAAATACTGAGTTATTATGACCTGAAGATATAGCTGCACCTGATGCTGCTCCTAAAGCTGCGTTATATCCATTGCCATTTTCACTCATGAGAGCGTTATGTCCAAAAGCAGCGTTTAAAGTTGACTTAGAATTTTTGAGTGATTGAAAACCAAAGGCACTATTACTACCACTACTTGCATCATGTGACAACAATGCAGAGTGTCCAAATGCACATTGTTCATCTGATGTATCAATTAGTTTACCTGCTTCAAATCCAAATAAAGTATTTCTTTGAGCACTTAATGCAACAAAACTAGAACCAGCAGCGTTTCCAGCTTTAGTATTTCCAACAGTATCAATGGTTACACCAGAACCACCTGCTATACCTGTAAGTTGAGAACCATCTCCAACAAATTGAACAGCAGTTACAATACCACTAACCACTGCACCACCTTCACTGAAACTTACCCCTATGCCTGGAACTCTTAAATGACTTATATTAGAGTTACCAAATGTAATTTCATTACTTACTGAATTGGATGTTGCTTGTGCATTATAACCAATAATTATATTATTACTACCTGACTGTAAATTAGATCCTGCATTACTTCCCAATACAGAGTTATTAGCACCATTGGAAACATTTTGTAATGATTTATAACCAAACCCAGTATTGTTAGCACCGTTTGAATTTTGTAAAGAATAAACTCCAAAAGCACACTGATCGTCTCCACTATTATTAGAATATAACGCTTGGTATCCTACAGCTGTACATTCTTGTCCGTGAGCGTTTTGATATAATGCTTGATAACCTACAGCAGTTTGATAACTTCTACTGCCAACCATACTGTATAATGCTTGATATCCCACAGCAACAGCATTGTTGGAATCAGTTGCATTTTTACCAGCCTCGGATCCTATAAGTGTATTTCGATCTCCATTATTAATACTCTCACCTGCCTTGTAACCATACAATGTATTGTGTATTGGATTAACCCCATTAAAGGAACTACCAGCGTTTGTACCAATTTTTGTATTGAACTGTGCATCAGAGTTTGGACCTGCTACACCAGTTAATCCAGAACCATCACCTGTAAGTGCTGTTGCAGCAAGAGTTCCAGTGATGGTAACACCAGCACTAGATGTTTCTAATCTCTTTGTATTGTTCCAGTTAAGTTCAGCACTTCCACCGTTATTAAATGTTGCATAAGTCGCACTACCTGCAGCATTTTTAAGATTTAAATTACTTGCTTGAATATCTAAATTTCCAGATGCTTTTGTAAGTGTTCCACCTATTGAAACAGTTCCAGTACCGTGTACTGTTAATAAATCTCCACTAGCCCCACCACTCAATATAATGTCACCAGAATCTCCACCAGCAGAATTAGCTTTAAGTACGATACCCCCTGCTCCTGCTCGCTCAATTCTTATATTACCACCTTGATCATATATCGCAGCATTCGCATCTCTGAGATTCAATCTATTGTTACTTTCGATTAATACACTTTTAAAAGTTGAAATACCAACAACTTTTAAGGTATTTGCTCTTAGTTCAGCTGTTGATCCAGATCCAGCACCACCAGAGATTGTTATTGTTTTAACTGCACCTGTTCCAGAAGCAACAACTCCAGAACCTACAAAATTAAGTGTAGTTGCAGTTGTAGATAATTGTGATCCCTCATCTTGAATATTAACTCCACCACCTGAACCTCCACCAGATACTGTATTATATGAAACTAAATCTACGATATCACCAACAAAACATCCAACTGCAAGAACAACTGAGCTACCATTTGTCGCTGTAAATTCACTGTCTGTAAGTTTTGTTCCGTTGATGAATACATCAAGGAATCCAACATTATATGTAAAACTAAATGTTGTTTGCCCTGCAGATGCGGTTATTGTAGATGTTGTTCTCATTGTTGGGAATGATGCCCAAGCAAGTCCACTACCTGTTGATCTTAAATATTGTCCGTTTAATCCAGTACCTGCACCACCAAAACTTAATGTGCTATTGAAATTAACATTGCCATTGAAATCAACATTGTTATTAAATGTTGCAGCAGTACCAGTAATAATATAATCAGTAGATGCAACACCAGTTAGATGTGTTCCATCACCATAATATGCTGTTGCAGTTACAACACCAGCAGCAGAAACATTATCAAAGTTAGCGTGACCATCAACATCAATATCACCTGGAATTGAAACTAATCCAGTAGAATTAATACGAAGTCTCTCTGTTCCAGCAGTGTCAAATGTAATTGTATCGGCAGAAGGGAAAGAAATTTTTGTATCAGCATCACCTTTATGTTGAATATCCTGTGCAACTCTAATTGATGCTGGTGTATTTACTGCATCAATTATTCCGCTGAATGTTGTTATACCAGCGATACTTACATTATCTAAATTTGTATGTCCGTCTACATCTAAGTCTCCATTCGCATCTATGTTTCCAGCAACCGTAATACCATCTGTAACGTCTAAGGTTCCTGTAACTCTTGCTCCACTTGATAATGTTTCAAGTTTTTTAGAACCTGCTTGAAATAAAGATGTTCCTCCATTTGCATAAGCTTGTATATGAGTATTGGCATTTACTTGAACAACAAATTCAGCTTTAGATCTAAGTCTAATATCTGCTCCAGTTGCTAATGCATCAATCATTAGATCACCAGTTCCACCCTGTGAAATTACTGACTCATTTCCAGTATGATATATTTTTAGATCTTCTGAATCTCCAACTGATATTCTATTACTACTACTACCACCATCAGGTATTTGCAACATACCAGTTACAGTAGTTACACCAGCGATGCTTACATTATCTAAGTTTGTATGACCATCTACATCTAAATCCTTAACACTTAAGGTTCCAATATTATATGTTTCTGTACCTGTACCAACAGTTCCATTTGTTTCCTTATTAACTAACTCATACCAACCACCAGCGTGAGAGAAATATCCTCTACCTGTAGAGTGAACGTGAGCAAACATTCCGTGATATGTACTAGGATTAGGCAATGCTCCCAAGTTAGCATATAATGATGGTATCTTATTCTCTGCTGCTTGTGCTTCAATTACACCACCAGTTACATCAATACCTGCCTGTGCTGTAATAATACCAACAGAGTCAATATTTGTAACATCTTGATATGATAAAGTTCCAGCAATAGAAACGTCACCTGAAAAGGTTGCATTAGTTGCTGTAAGGATACCAATATTATAAACTTCAGTTCCTGTTCCAACTATTCCACTTGTTTCTTTATTAACTAGTTCTAACCAATTTCCTGCATGAGCAAAATATCCTCTACCAGTTTGATGAACATGAGCGAACATACCATGATAAGTTCCAGCAGATGGAAGAGCACCTTGAGTTGCATATAATGATGGTATCTTATTCTCACCTGCAGTACCCTCTATAATATTACGGAAAGTTGATATACCACCTTGAACACCAATATCTAAATTTCTTTCAACAGCTAGATCAAGATAAGAAAATGTAGAGATACCTGATGTAGGTGCACCAGTTTGTCCAACATATCTGTAACCTACGATGTAAATATTTGAAGATGTTATACTAGAATGTATATTAGTATCACTAAAATTAAGAACACCAGCAGAATAATCAAAGAACCAACCATCTGGAGAACCTGTTGATGTATTACCTCCACCCTCTGATAGTTTGAAGTAATCAGTTCCTTCTACACCACTACTAGGGTCTTCACGGTAAACTTCTATTTGATAATCAGGACCAAATTGAGTATCAATCCAATTTGATAATCTTGCAGATGATGTATTATTATATGTTGTATATGCGATAAAGGCACGATTATTTGCAACACTACTATCCGCTGTCATTCTTAATGGTGATGACTTCAAATATACCTTTACTTGATTTGTGTCAGAACCTGGTGGTGTTGCTGGAATTGAATCACCTTCATTCCACAGAGATGAATTAGGAACAACTAGGGGAGATGGTATCGCCTCACCAAATGGTTGCTTCTCTGTCTGTGAACCAGACATTCCTGAACTTTCAACTGCACCTGTCTTGGCTTTTGTGAAACCAATTTTCTTTAAAAGATAATCAACTTTTTGTTGTTGTGATATTGCCATTATGATACCCTATGATGAGAATGAAATGTTGGTGATTGACTGTCCAGAGGTCAATTTAAATCTCACTAATATTTTTCCATTACCATTTGATGAAGTTTCTGTTCCAAATACACATTGGAAACTACCGCTACTACCATTCATGGAACCACCCTGTGCACAACCTGGTGATACATTTCGTGGCACACCTGAACCTCCATAGGCAGTAAACATGTCTGCCCAACCATTCGTATTACTCAATCCAGTAGTCCAAGTGGAGTTATCTGGCATACAAACTTTACATCCTGCATATGAACCAGTCACATTAATTGTAAATTGAGATACTGTTGTTCGAGTTAACAATACCTGAAAATATTGCGAACCACTTCTGAAAACTGACAAGTTAGGTCCAATAGGCATATAACTGCCATCCGCATAATTTGTTTGGTCATGGCGAAGCACACCTCCCCTTACAGTTGCTTCATATGTTTGAGGTGATTGATCATTTGAGTTAAATGTAGTTGATACAGGAGATGGATTATCGCCAGTCGCACCTGCATCAACACGAATTGCATTACCTGAACCAGTTCCAAGAGATGAAATCAATATATTATCTTCATCAACCTGAGAAGTTGTTGCAGATGAACCCATAACATTTATGTTTGGTGTATAACTAATTCTCTGATTATTATGTGAACCATAAGGTGTGGTTACATCATATCTGGTAAATTTATTAGTGGTCGCTGTTGTATGAATATTTCTGGGAACATTAGATATTAAACAAGTTACACCAGTTCCAACTCCATAATTCCTTACTGGTGGATTAGTTCCACTTGCAAAGTCTGTATAAGATTTATTACCTGGATTTGCAAATGCATTTCCATTACCATCAGAACTTAGTAATGTAGAAGAAGTATACATATCACCCGATGCATTTGTGACTGTTAAAACATATGTGAATGTATTATTTGTTGATTCTGTATAATGTGCGATACCAGAAGAATATGAGAGTGTTGGTGATGGAGGTTCGGTAATACCACTAAAAGATATTACAGGAGCACTCACAGTGCTTGGGTCTTCATACCAAAAAACCTCTTGTGTATTCGCTGAACCATGATTAATATATGCCTTATTAAAACCATCAGGTGATGCTGCATTTAATAATCTTACATCATATACTTGATAAAACTCTGCGTCAATTCCACTGTCTCTGGTTGAGTTTGCTGCATCTTTATTATCACTTATAACGAGAGCACCATTCGTACCGTTATTTACATTGGTATCTAATGTAATATTTCCAACATTTGTCGCATTTACATATCCAATGACTGTTCCATTATCACCAGGTCCAACATCATTTATAGTTGCTGTTGACACTGTGCTATCTGTATTTCTTGCATATAGATTTCCTGCAGTAGGTGCTGAACCACCTGTATTATTTGTTGGTGTAAATCCTGCACATAATCTACGATTACCTGCATTAACTTGTATACTTAATGATAACGCATTGAAGGTAGTGGGTGCAGCAGGAACTAACTTGCCTAATATAAAGTTAAGTTCGTTGATTGAATCTTTTGTATGATCTGTATCGCTTATCGTAAATGCTCCTGACTTAAATCCACCTGCAGGAGTTCCTATGACTTGATTACCGTGATATGTTGTTGCTGTTACTATACCGTTATAATTTATAGATCCACCACCAAAGTTTTCTACCCAAGGGGTAAGTAATGTGACAGTTGTACCTATTCCAACACCTTGAGTGTCTCTTTCTGCGAATAGATGACCATCATAAAAATTAATTGCTAGTTCTCCGATCTGCATATCGTCTATACTGGGACGTTTCCCAGTGACAGCAGACCTCTTTAACCTAAAAGGAGTTGCCATATATTTTGGTATGTACCATTGATGCAGTATGTACTGCTGACTTATTTATTCAAGTTGCATTATTGCGTCTTGGACGGTATGAGAATAAGTCCTGTGGTGGGTCTGGTTCCATCCACTCCTTTATCTTTTGGTGTTTTTGATATGAGAAGAAATCTTGATTAAAATACCACTCTTCCCAAGGTTCGTGACCCTTTCTCTGGTTGCAAGTGCTACAACAACAGACTACATTCTTTGTAAAATCTGTGCCACCTTTACAACGGGGGATCACGTGATCGATTGTTAAATTATTTCTATCTCCACAATATGCACATTCCCAATCCCATTTTTCTTTTACATCTCTTCTCCATAATCTTTTTGCCTCTGCTGAACTCGTTGCGTGTAAATTAAAAACATAAGCCTTAGAAGAATGGAGAATACCCATATGAAATTGTAAGTTAATTTTATTTAGAAACTTAAGGTTATTTTAACAAATCAAAATATAAAAGTTGTATCTATTGAGACAAAAAAAATACCCCGAAATTTTTTTCGAGGCATTTGTAATTAAAAGTCGATTTTGAAATTAACCGATTGAAGGTGCTGTTAGTGCAACTTCTGTAGTCTCAGCAGATGCTAAGTCTAGTGGGAAGTTGTGTGCATTTCTTTCGTGCATAACTTCCATACCTAAGTTTGCTCTGTTAAGAACGTCACCCCATGTTGGGATGATTTTTCCGTTTACATCAACTACAGATTGGTTAAAGTTGAAACCATTTAAGTTGAATGCCATTGTGCAGATACCCATAGAGGTTAACCATACACAAACTACTGGGAATACAGCGAGGAAGAAGTGGAGACTTCTGCTGTTGTTAAAAGACGCATATTGGAAGATAAGTCTACCGAAATATCCGTGAGCAGCGACAATGTTGTATGTCTCTTCTTCTTGTCCAAACTTATACCCATAATTTTGAGATTCATTTTCTGTTGTCTCTTTGATTAAGGATGAAGTTACAAGTGAACCATGCATTGCGGAGAATAAACTACCACCGAACATACCTGCAACACCAGCCATATGGAATGGGTGCATAAGAATGTTGTGCTCTGCTTGGAACACGAACATAAAGTTAAATGTTCCAGAAATTCCTAGAGGCATACCGTCTGAGAATGAACCCTGACCGAATGGGTATACTAAGAATACTGCGAAAGCAGCGGATACTGGTGCTGAATATGCTACACAAATCCAAGGTCTCATACCTAGTCTGTATGATAGTTCCCACTGTCTGCCCATATAAGCAGAGATTCCAATTAGGAAGTGGAAAATAACTAACTGATAAGGACCACCGTTGTATAACCACTCATCCATAGTGGCTGCTTCCCATATTGGGTAGAAGTGTAATCCGATTGCGTTTGATGATGGAACTACAGCACCAGAGATGATGTTGTTACCATACATAAATGAACCTGCTACAGGCTCTCTGATTCCGTCGATATCGACTGGAGGAGCAGCAATGAATGCTACTACGAAACATGCTGCTGCTGTTAGCAAACATGGAATCATGAGTACACCGAACCATCCAACATATATTCTGTTGTCTGTAGATGTTACCCACTCACAGAACTCAGGCCAACCTTGTAGAAGACCGCCTTGTCTGCGTGTTAAATTTGAAGTTGTCATTAGTAAGACGTTTTTAAGTAGGGCTCTAGGGTAGAGCGAAACTTATTTCCAGTAATCCCTCACTACTGGATATGAAGACGTAATTTACCCTCCCATAGGTCTTGGTTAGCGGGAGCAAATATAAGGATACAAAAAAGTAACCTTCCGTTATTTATCTTAACACAACTTTACACTCTTGTCAAGAAAAAAATTTATTGCCAATATTCATCCAAAACATCAAATACTCTATTGAGATATTCATTCGCTCCATTACATTCCCACTCACCCTTTTCTCCTATCTCACATTTGTAGTGTAGTTCTCTCTTCAGCTGCATTAACTTATTAGTCATAGCAACTTTGTCTAGTCTACCATTCATTTTTTATTAAAATATACCGTATATTATATATTTGTATCTTCCATCATTGCAGACATCATTACTACGAAAAGTGAAGTTAATATCACGGTTCCCGAAAATATTGCTATAAACATCTGTAAAGTCTGATAGTAATTCATGCGTTTAGTGTGTGAGCGTTAATATATGAAAAAGATATCATTGCAGGTACAACCCAACTAAACGGTAAAAACATTCTTATTTTTTCTCTGTGTTTGTTCATTACTTATCTTGCAACCTCTGTACTGCTGTTGATGCTTGTATCGCTGGTACATCATTTAATCCATTGACATCAAACCAAGGAGCATTTTCCCAGTCGAATCCTTCTCCAAATGTGTTATCTGCTTGTTGCACATACCAATGACATTGTGCATCTGGTATGTCTACTGCACATATTGCCCAATCATCAGTCCACTGAGGGACTTGGACATATAATACAGGCACATCCGCATATGCTGTTGTTGAAACACCAAACAATACAACAAATGCTAACAACCAAGAAAATATTCTTGGAATGTATCTTACTGATATTGGATGTCTGTATACTTCCATAACGTCGTGATAGCTCATGATAATAATCCTAATGATCCTGCTGTAACTCCCACACATAAAAAGAAACCAAACTCTACTAAGTCTCTGGTTCCTGGTGGTATATTAGTTATTATAGTTTGTAAAATGATCATGAGAAGACGAAAGGAAGACCATTGATTGCTGTGTAACCTAATACACATACGAAAGTAATTTGATAAATCATCATGCTCCTTGATAGACTCCTACTGGTGACATTACACCGCCACCTTCATCATCATCGTCATCGTCATCTGCTGCTCTTAGGAATAATTCCATACCAACTAGGAATGCTACTGGATAGAAACACCAGAGTATTGCCATAAAGGGTGATATTGAATTTTCTGCGACGATTTCGCCCATTCTGTAACCTTGAAGAAATGTAACAATAATTATTTAGTTTTGTAAACTTTTGAGGGAAAAAAAATTAGACCATTACTGGACTAAAGTTTCCCACAAAAGCAAAGATAGAAATGAGGATTGTTAGTCCTGCTGTCTTTTCTTTAGTCATTATACAAAACCTGGTATAATTTGACCAGTTGTTAAATATGCACCTAATCCTGCGATGATGCCTAGCATTGCTAATCTACCGTTAAGTGTCTCAGCAACCTTCTTTTGTGGTTCGATTGGTTTTGGTGTTGTCATTAGAAGATACCTGGAATTATTTGTCCTGTTGTTGCATATGCTCCTACTGCTGCAACGAAACCAAGCATTGCTGCCCAGCCATTAAATCTTTCTGCTTCTGGTGTCATGAGATTGTACCTTTTTTGTATTGTGAATTGAGTGTTGAGTTTCATTTTAGAAGAAACCTGGTGCTATCCATCCGAATAGACCGTAATTAATTGTGCCGATCACTAGACCTAGCATTGCGAGACGACCATTAATCTTCTCTGCGTATTTCCAATATGGGTGTGTGAAATCCATTAGAAGATACCTGGTATGATTTGACCTGTGGTAACATATGCACCGAGAAGTGCAACAAAACCAATCATAGCCCAACGACCATTTACTTTCTCAGCGTTCTGAGGGTATCCCTCATAGGAAGCACTTTCGTCGATATAAGGTCTTGTTTCATTTGGGAAAGCGTTTTGTCTTCCACCTGATTCAGTTGTGACTGTCATTGAAATATTAATTTATGTAACAATATTATATAGCAAATATTAAATTTTGTCAAGAAACTTAACATTTCAAGAATGATCCCTGTGTTGAAACACAAATACAATTATTAAAAAATTATAAAGAATATAAGTTTATCTTATTATTTGCCCTCAAAACCAGGTGGAATACGATTGAAGTATGGGTCGTAATCAAAGTAAGAATCCCAATCTGTAACTGATGGAGATTGGTTTTTCCAAAAATTCCATATTCCTTCGTGACTTGATTTGTGAAACACATTAATGTGTATGTCATGTATTGATGATCCTAATTCTAATTTGTATAGAAATAAAGGTATTGCAAAAGAATTACCTGAATTGTATATTAAATCGTCTGCAACCGCTCTTGGTTTGACACCTTGATCTAACTTATATTTTTCTCCTCGACAATGTAAACGAACTAACTTCTCTGCATGATGACGAGTAATCATATAGCAAGCAGTTGAAAAATCGTTGATAAATCTACGATGCATCTGTACATATACTGATGCAGGATTTATTATTGCTAATTGTATTACATCATAATCATATGGAATTTTAGCATAAAAATCCTTCCAAGTAAATCCCCAGTGAAATGCTGTTGATATATCACAATCATCTTCCATCATAAGAGCACAGGGTTCATCTGTTTTTAGAAACTCCTTCATTGCTTTGAGATGTGATGTTGTACAACCAACCTCCCCTGATGTCATCTGGTCTGGATACCTGCCTTTTAATATGTCACCTAAATCATCTTCACGACCATCATATGCAGATATACGAGTATAGTCTTTAACTTCCCAATACTTTAACATATCCTCTGCTGCCTTCCAACGATGTGGTTCACCATCAAGATTAATTACGTATACGGGTGGTAAACCTTTAAGTTTATGAACTGATTTATTATTATCCATTCATCTGCTCCTTTATCCATGTCTCAACATCTACCTCTGGTTTCCAAGCAAATGTCTTTCGTATCTTATCGATGTTTGCCAAACTGTTCCTTGCCTCTCCAACTCTTGGTGGTATATTAATTGTATCATCAGAAATAAAAGATGCAATCTCATTTACAGAATAATTCTTTCCAGACCCTACATTATATACTTGACCATATGCATCATCATCTGGATTTGATATCGCTGCCATAATATTTGCGTTCGCTACATCCTTAACATAGATATAATCCCTTCTCTGTTCCCCATCACCAACGATTGTGAGTGGTTCACCTGCTGCTTTCTGTCTTAGAAATATACCTGTCACAGGAGCATACTGACCCTTTCTAGGTGCTCTCTCACCAAATACATTGAAATATCGAAATATAATTGTATTAAGTCCATAGAGGTCTGTATACATCTTACATAACTTCTCTCCTGCAATCTTCGATACTGAGTATGGATTTAAACAATCGTCTGGTTGTGTTTCGATATTTGGTGCTTCATTTAATCCATAACCTGATGATGTAGATGAATATAATACTTTCTTTGCTCCAACTTCTCTTGCACATTGTAATACATTACAAGTACCCATCGTGTTAATATTGAGTGCGTTTACTGGATTCTCAATTGCAGGTCCAATTCTTGCTTCTGCTGCACAGTGAAATATATAATCTGCTCCTGTAAATGCTTTCTTGAGTGCTTTGTAATCTGTGATATCTATGTTTACATTTAGAGTATCTTTTCGCCAATGAAAACTTTCATTATCAGAATATTCATTATCAATCACAACGACCATATGATCTAATCTTTTAAGTTTTTCAACTATGTGTGACCCAATAAAGCCAGCACCACCAGTAACGATTGAAATAGTCATTAATATAAAGCAGTTGGTTTCCAGTAAATTTGTTTTGGTTGAAATACCTCAAAAGAACCATATGAATTTAATGGTTGATCAGTTCCATTAGAACTTGTCTGATAAAACAATGGATTATTAAAGGCATACACATTATAATATCTTTGTATTTCTGCAAATCCTATATCTTGATGTTGTGCAGTTTCATAAGAGTTATATGATATGCGTCTGCAGAGTGAGGTATACTCTTCATCCAAGTATAGTACAGAGTGTGCACTCAGCATATTATATATTCTCACCATTCCAAGTCCAATACTCTCACTTTGAACACAAGGACCAGAGTGAGAGTTCATACGACCCCAAGAAGAAATACCAAGATATACTGCATCAGAGTCATCTGGTATTTCTATTGTTGGTGTAAAGTTTTTTACTTTACAGTCATCTTCAAATATAATAAAAGGTAAGTCAACCTCACTCAGTGCGTTGTAATGAGATAGTGAACATCCTGCAAGAGGACGGTCTGGAGTATATTCTCCATCAACACGAATGATATTCTTAAATCCACATTCAGTCAACATAGATTTCATACTTTTATTTTTATCTACATCTCTCTCAAGGTTAATGTAGACAGCAGGTATTTCTCTAAGATCTAAGTTCATCGTGGTCTTTCTTTAATGCAATAATTTTTGCTTCATACGGATAGTCTGGATTTTGCATTTGTTCCTCTGCAAAACAATATGAAGGTGTGAGTGAAAGTGTTGGTGGATTATCTATAAGATAACGATTCATCTGTGATTCATCGTGCCACAATGCAATAACTCCTCTTTGCAAGTCATCAGTCACACGTTCAGCAATAACCTTTGACATTTCTAAAAATTTTTCTGTTGACCCACCATTAAAACCACCTGCATAATATAATTCACCCTCTTTTCCTTGTGGAACATATGCGTGTGATTGTGGATTACGATCATACGTTCTTTGTTCCTTTGGATAGAATGATTGATATGGGTGCATTGTTGCAACTAAATCACCTAATATTTCATCTCCTACTTTACCTACGATACCCATATCTACATCAAAGTAGTAGCAGTAATCAAACTGTGAAATAAATTCTTTCTCTTTTATAAAGTAATTGTATCTTTTAAGAGTTGGCATTGGCCAGTCCTCGTGTTCTATCTGCGATACTTTAATATTATCTGATGTTTCTACATCGTGCTCTGTAAATAATAGCCCTTGTATGTCGTGTCCATTTAGAAAGTTTTCTTCTATATTATCATACAATCTCTCTACAAATTGGATGTATTTGTTAGTTGCGATTGTCAGTATTAGAATTTTCATTTCAAGATATCTAATAATATTTTGACTGACTTCTCAAAGGATAAATTGTCTTTCACAAATGCCTTTGGGTCATAATCATTTATTATAGCATAAAATTTATCAAATGTCTTCTCTAGGTCAGCAATACTATAAAATTTCTCTCCACACCTCTCGTCCCAAAATGGAACTGATGTTGCAGGAACACGATATGCCTCTCCTTGATCTAACCACTCCTTTATATCCCAAGCAATAATTGGAACTCCCATTGACATTATTTCTTGAACTGCAATTCCTTGACTCTCTGTACCATTGATAAGAAAACAAAACTTCGCACTGTTCACTAATTGTCTAAATCCATCTTCACCATATGTTCCATACTCTACCATACGATATGTAAATCCATTCTTTACTAAAAACTTTTTGACTGCATCTAATTCTCTCTGGTCTCTTCTCTTAAAATATATGAGGCAATCATAATTCACTTCTCTTGTATTATTAAATTCTTCAATACCAACTGGCCAAATATCTATTTTATTTTCTGGTAAACCAAACTTATTAATGAACTTATCTTTTACCCATTGTGATGGTGCAATAATTTTCTTATAGTAATTTTGATTCTCAATAAGGAACTGACCATAACCATCAAACAACCAAACCTGTGGTCCTATAATTGTTGTGTCCTGTTCAATCTTAGAATGTTTTTCGTGTGCGATTGCATCATATTGAACTAAAAAATTATGTTCATATTTCTCTTCATTGATAGCATATTCTATCTTTTCTTGGTCAAGACTTTTGATAAGATTATCTACAACTTTATGAGGACCATTCATTGTTGCTGAGTGACCCCAATATGCCTCTGAGTAATAAAGATTAATCATAACCAAGTAGTTTGTTTTAATAATTCATCTGGTAACGAATCAGACCAGATGTAATCAGTGTGTTTATTATCTATCTTTGGTTCAAACATCTTTTTAACAGGCACAATATGTAAGAGAGTAGGAGTATGTGTTGCTCTTGCGTCAGGTACATCAGGAAAAATATAATTTGAATATCCTATCATTTTAAATTCGGTAAAACTTCTACCTATCTCTTGCTCCATAACTCTCTCTGCCAACTCTGCCATTGTTTCCTTAAACCTTAATCTACCACCAACAACCCAATAAACATCTTTCATAGGTTCTTGTTTTCTTTTAATTAATAGATATTTTTTCTCAGCAAAAATTAAAAAGTCTCCACAGAAAACTGGCATCGTTTTTAATATCTTTTGATACTCATCTTCTAGTATAAAAGTCATAACCAAGTCCAGTCGCTAAACTCCATATCACCTACAGTTTTATGTGCACAACTATCAGCAAACCAATTCTTAGGAGCAACTACTTTTTCACTATCACCTAACCAAGCACCCCACCAAGAGAATGATGAATTTGCAATGATGTGATAATCACATTTTGTCATCAAACATAAATCAATATCTGCATCATTACCATCTGATATCATAACACTATCATCTGCAAAAAGTCCCTGCTCTTGACACCACTGAGGATCATCAGAGAATACAAGTATCTGTACATTTTTATCAAATAATTTTAGTGCATCTTCATAGTAACTTATAGGTTGAAGTGGATGATTATTGTTAACAGTATAATCTGTTCTTCTGATATGCAATGACACAACTTTCTTTCCACAAATTGTTTCATACATCTCATCACATGATGATTCTACTTCCTTAGAGAATTTAAAATCATTTTTAATTTCGTCTGCAATATGATCAAAATATTTTGGAGATTGAAAATATCCATAAAGGTCAACATTATCAGGACAATTATCAAAAAGTTCTTTATCAAACTCATGCATTCTCTCTTGAAGAATTTGGTTTTTTGCTATAGTAACAGCATTATTTTTACCAATATCAAATACATTGTAGATATTAATAGTAGATTGTTTTACTAATGGATCGTGTTGACCAAAAACTTCTAAAGGTGGGATAGAATAATCATATCCATGTTTTCTTGCAATTCCTTTTAGAGATGCATACTGAAACATTTGATTGGCAAGTCTACCAAGATTTCCTATATTGTTAAAACTAATCATAATAAACTTTTCCGTTGATTGAGTGGTAAATGTCTGTTTTTAATTTTGTGCTTGAGTAATCGTGATTTCTAGTTAACCATATAATATCAATATTAAGATCTTTTCCTGTGTAACTACCATCACGATAATCCGTTCCTAAGAATCTTATATCATAATTTTTAAGATACTCGTGAAAAGTTTCTTCTCTTTGATATACTATCACATCATCCACATATTGTATAGCAAGTAATATTTCTTTTCTCTCTTCTACTGATTGTACTGGTTTTAATTTGATTGGTCTTTCTGTAGATGGATCCTCGTGTAATGCTATTGTAAAATGATTGCAATACTCCTTTGCTTCTTTAAACATTCTAATATAACCAGGATGTATAACGTCAAATGAACCTGCAATAATACCTTTCTTAGGTGGTACAGTTTTCTTCCACTCCTCAACATTTATAGCCTTATCATCAATAAAAATATCAGCAGTTGGTTTATGAAACATAGGTTCTAGTTCGTGATACTTTACTCCCCATCTATCTAATTGCTGTACAGTAAGACCTGTCCAATCTATTCCTGATCCTCTACCCCTAGCAGTCATTATAATTATGTGATTTCCTTCATCAAATAATCTGTTAACCTGCTCCACCATAAATGGAAAAGGTATTGACTCTAGGTATCCTGGTTTCAAGTCTTCTTTTCGTAATGGAGTATCACAAATAGTTCCATCTAAATCAAAACAATATTTCATACAACTCCATGTAAAAAGATTTGGTGAACGCATTCAACAACACCATAATTATTACTATTAATATAGTAATTCCACAGTGCTTTCTTTGCAGACTTTCTTATTGTATTATCTTCTTTGAATCCTGTCAATACTCCATAATCAGTGTTTTCTTTTTCACACCAATTTAAACAGTTCAACATATTCGGAGACTCACCACCAGAACTCATAATGATTACTAAACTTTCTTTCTCAACATAATATTCTAAAAACTTTTCATATGCTTTATCGTATCCAAAATCATTTGATAACATTGTTATCATTGATGGGTCAGATAGTATTGATACTCTCTTACCATGAAACTTCATATAGTCTTGAGAAATATGTGATGCAACAGAATTACTACCACCATTTCCTAATATAATTATTCTACTGTGTGTATGAAATGCTTTCTGAAACTTAAAAAACTCAACCTCCATATGTGCAGATTGAAGTGTTGAGATATATTCATCAAATGGATTCATAATTCTTTTCCTGTTACACCATTCGTTTCTACATTTATTTTAACACAATTAAAAGGAATATTCAACTGCCCTTTTCTTGAAAATGTTAGAAAAAATCCACCATTACCAGCTCCACATAACTTATGTGCAAACACACTCTTATTATCAAAGAGTTCGTCATCCATTTCTCTAATCCATCTGTTCTTTAATATCGTTGACGATGTGTTCTTTTTCTGTGTCCAACTATCATTCATTAGATTTAAAAACTCTTCATAATTTTTATTCATAAATGCATCGTGTGCTTTCTCAACTGTTTCTAATAATGGTTTTGATTTTTCAATATTTGCAGTTACATCTTTTAATACGTTCTTAGAATTTCTGGTAACTCCTGTGAATACTAAATGAGCATCGTACTGATTAAATAATTCAGTATTCATAAAATTATATTTGACAATACCACCTTTCTTAAATTCAATTCTTTTGAATCCACCAACACCACAACCATAAGGATCTTGATAACCACAATAAGGATTCATTACTAATTCTAATTGATATGCCATCTCACACAACTCAATATCTGTCATTGGTGTTTTATAATACATCGAAAGACATTTAAGTAAACTAATAATATATGCTGATGAAGACGCAAGACCACTACCTTGTGAATATGCATCACTTGTCATCGAAACATTAACGGGTGGTGTTCTAAAATAATCAAGAACTATCCTTACCAATTCATTTTTAATTTTACGAACATCATTTACTTCCTCTCTTTTTGAATAATTAATAATATATTTTCCACCCTGATTATATCCCAACTTATCTTCATGAAGTGTAATGTATGTTTTCAAGTTACAAGCAAAACTTATAACAGAACCAAATCCATATCTCTCTACAAATACAGGATTGTCTGTAGAACCACCAAACAAAGATACTCGCAAAGGGCAAGATGAAATAAACATTAAGAATAATTCCTCAACACATTTAATTTCTTCATCTTTTCATTACAATATTCTATTATATTATCAATAGATGAAGCAGTATTCAACCACTCTTTATATTCTGCAACACTATCATATATTGTTCTAGTTGGTTTCCATCCCAAACTTTCAAGTTTAGAAATATCAGACCAAATATGACGAGTATCACCAAAACGATATTTACCACAAGGTTTTGGTTCATAATCTTTTACACCAAAAACTTCTGCGACTGTTTCTGCAAAATGTTTCACTGTTATTGGTGCACCTCCACCTACATTAAACATTTCATAATCTGCACGTTCATCTTCTAAAACTAAAAGATTTGCATCTACAACATCGTGTATGTTTACAAAGTCTCTAATTTGGTTTCCATCTTCATATATCTGAGGTTCTTTACCTTGATAAAATGCAAGACAGAAGATACGACAAGCACCACTATAAGCATTGTAAAAACTTTGTCTTGAACCTTGTACGATTGAATATCTCATTGCAACTGTAGGTATACCATATCTCTTTCCTAATTGCAATGCAAACATTTCCTCTGCAATTTTACTCATACCATATGGGTTCTGTGGATTTGATATTCTTTCTGGTGTTCTTGCACAATAAATCTCTTTACCTTCAGGTGGTCTAGGTTCCCATACTCCTTTCTTCAAATCTTCTTCCAATCTCATATCTGGTAATACTTCATTACCATCAGAGTCAAGATATAATCCTTCACCTAATGTTGCTTGACTGCTTGCAACAATTACTTTCTTAATTGGTAGATTTTTTCCTACAATTATCTCAAATATTCTTGCAGTCGAAGTAACATTAAATTCAACGAACTTTGAAAATAATGGTAGATAATCTTGAAATGCTGCAAAGTGATATACAATGTCAACATCATCTAAAGCAGCTTCTAAGGTTGCTTTATCAGTAACATTACCAATAAAGATTTCTATTCGGTCATCTAAGTATTCTGGTATTCTACTTTCATGATGAACTGGTTGTTCAAAGGAGTCAAGTATTCTAACTTCATATCCCTCTTTTAATAAACGGTCAGCAGTATGAGAACCTATAAAACCTGCTCCACCTGTAATTAATACTTTCATAGTTTTGTTGCAATAAATCCTTTACTTCTACCTGGTGGGTCTGTAAGCATATAATCATTATAGAACTCAAATTCCCAATCTGCAAGTGTGTCACTCCACCACTCTGGTGGTCTTATATTCCAACACTCACGATGATAAAAGTCACCCCAAGGTTCAGAGCAAGCAAGAATAGAACCAACAGGTGCAATCTTATCAATTGTTCTCAGAATACCAGATACATCATTATCTTCTAAATGTGCAAGCACACACATTGTAGAAAAGAAAGCAGGTTTTACTAATTTAAGTTTTGATATCTGTTCCTCTGCAAATCCCTGAATATAGTTTACCTTTTTACTATTTGGATATATTTTCTTTGCAATATCTATTGCTGCTTCAGATGGTTCTATCGCATATACTTTTTTATAATTTCTATGTGTAACCAAATAATTAGCAAACCATCCTGTTCCAGATCCAATATCAACTGCATATGATAATTTTGAATTATCTAATGCACCACCATGTGGGATATCATCTTGATATAAAAATTTAAAATTGTCACTATTATTTTTTAAATGAACTATCTTTTCTTTTTCAAAAGCATCGTCTAAAGTGTAATTTAAATTATGTTTATTAAGAGAATTTTGATTAGGCATTCGTAACTTCCTTGTATATGTCAATATATCTTTGAATGACCGTCTCTAGTTTGTAAACATCTTGATATCTTTTGTTTGAATTAATCTTACAATCAACATAATAATTTTTATTGTACATCATTTTTTTCATAACCTCTGCATAATCTTCGTAGCCCTCAACAACTTCTCCTGCATTACCTATCTGTTCTAATTGTCCCATACTTGGTGCTGTATGACTTATAACTGGTAATCCGTGTGACATAGCTTCAATAATAGCACAAGAACATTGTTCACCATCTGACCGTCCATGAGCATATACATCAAGAGTATTTAAAAATTTATGAATGAGTTCTAATTCCCCTGTTGTTGGTAGATATTTAAAGTTTTTTAATCCTAAATCTTTCGCTTGTTTTTGATAACTTTCACTACCCCCTAGAAGTATAAAAGCTGTGTCATCAGTTTCAATTTCATCATATGCCTCAAGCGGGATTGGTGAAAAAATATGATTATCTCTTCGTTGATGTAATCCAAAAATAAATTTATCCTGCCAACCAAATTCTTCTCTGTAATTAACATTTCCAACGTCTGGTATTTTAAGAGGATTAGGTATTGTCACTGCTCTATCCATAGGTCCTCCTGATGCAATCCACCTTTGCTTTTGTTCATTTGATATTAAAACTGTTTTAAGAGAATTTACTTTATTTTCTGCCATACCAGACAAATGAATACTATCAACAATAGGAGTTTTGTTTATCATATGAAATGGATACTCTGGATGACCAGAACGACCTGTTTGTATTACATCGTAATTTTCTTCTTTAAAGTAATCCCAAAAATCTGTATTAACCCAATCATGAGTTGGCTTGGTTACATCTTTAAATTCAACATTAAATTTTATAGTATTTACACCGTGCTCTTTAACATATTGAACACGAGAAGGATCAGTATCAATGTGTTTAAAATCAGAACCTATGTAAGGTGCAGCATCGCAGTAAAAGTAATCTACTTCAAACTCTTCTTTTGGAAGTTCAGCAGCAATTGTTTGTAAAACTTTTTCAGTTCCACCTATCGCCATACCACCAAATTTTATAAATGCAACTTTAATTTTTTTCATTTAATCTATCTCTCAATTGAGGAATGTGCCACACATTTAAGTCCTTAAAATATTCTACACCATATTCATCAAAATGTCTATAGATATCGGGTAGTAAGTTTTTTCTCATAAAATATTTCTCATTCCATTCTGGGTCAAAGTTAGGTATATCTGGTAGTGGTATGTTTTCAATCCATTCCTCTGGCATCTGTGTCATACCTACATTATCTTCTAACATCGTAATACTATACTTATTATTGATTTCATGTATTGCACTCTGACCTTTTTGAACTAACTCTCCTATCTGACACCAAGCTTGTTTTAGTTGAAAATTATTATAGAAACTAAACTGATAATGTAATACCGCACCGTGCTCAAGTTCTAATGTTCTTTGTGTTTCGTCTGTGTTCGGCCCTATCGTTCTACCTTCACACATATACCCATAATTATAATCTAATGATGGGTCATCACGAACAATAAAATCTTTAAAATTATTACTCCAAACTGTCCAATCATTTCTAAAATGTGTACAACTTTTCCAGAGTGCTAACCATTGCATTCTAACTTTTTCACCTGGTTCAAGTTGAGACATTATATCTCTAGCGATTGGTACAAAATTAGATGTAAATGTTTCATCAGCATCAAGAC
>VTLG01010913.1_pt1 | contig 97693 bp, 143 predicted proteins | sample 4694571 | NCBI WGS metagenome assembly VTLG01 (sample SAMN12604809, study PRJNA352737) | marine metagenome | biome: ENVO:00000447; feature: ENVO:00000209|ENVO:00000569|ENVO:01000036; material: ENVO:00002151; isolation source: viral sequences binned using virsorter ... | reverse complement strand
AAAGCACACCGCCGCGAATGAACACGTTCCCGCCCTTGGCATTGATGCGCCAAATGTTGTCTGTAATACCGTCGAGCCTGTTAAGTTGACCCCGTAGCCCCACCAGCGCGTTTTATCGTTCAATGTGGCTTGGTCGTCTCCATCTAATTGAATAAACCCCGTTCTTGCAGAATTAGTCCACGGGTAGCGATACGAATGGGTTTCCGGCGAGCCATCCGATTGATACCCTGTATAAATAGAAGTGCCACCGCTAGAGTTGTTTTTAGTCGCGCCCGCTATAACCGCCGAACCACGGGGAAATTGAACTGTCGTCGCTAGGCCACCCTCATGGTCATCGCTGGATGATGATGATTCACCTTTGTAGGTTACAGTGCCATCTGATTCATATATGTTAAATATTGTAAACATACACCCAGCCGCGCCAACACTTAGGGAAATGTTTATCTCCGCTGTTGTTAGCGTATTATTGACTAAACTGCCTATAGCAACGCCTGTTGATCCCGCGTCGATACCACCCTCTGATGTTTGATGGAGAGTACACGTTTCCCCGCCGATACTCATACTTGTGACAACAGGGGTGCCGCCCGCCGCGCCGCTTGTTTTGCCCGTAAAATTGAAAAGAAGACAAATCACCCTCGAAACGCTTGTCGATGATGGCGTTCCCATTGGAATGTTAGCGAAGCCATAGCTATTTGATCCTTCGTGGGTCCCGTGATCACCGACATGGGTTACGGTACAGGCAGTCGGCGTTGGGCTAGTCCCATCCGCGTATTGCACCACCTCATCACAAACATTCGCGGCTGTGGAGAAATTTGTATCGTCAATAAACCCTGAAGTAGCCCCCAAACCAAAACTATTAGTAAGATAATCCCTTAATATCAGCGCTGGATTAGCCTCTTGCGCTATGGTCGTAGATGCCGCCGACGTGCGCGGGTCGTAAATGCCCTTAGAGCCGTAAAATTCCACCGCAACAGAGGGCAAATTTTTAAACACATTTTTATCGTATTTAAAGCGCCAATAGATATAGAAAATACCCTGCAACCTATGGGCTGATGTCCATTGGTCTTCCGGCGCTTCTGACATTAGCTCTTGGATGGCTTCTTGGGTGACTGACCCATAGCGCGGCAAAATGCGTACAAGCCCGTTATATTCCCCAGCGTTAACATTCCCGCCTGTTGCCAGCCCCGTGTCTAAATCAGCGGGAACAATAACTGTATCATCAATAAACCATTTAGAGATCGTTCTTATTTCTCCTACGGCGTGCGCTGTAATCAAATGAAGAAACTTGTTTTTTTCACCGCCATCCGGCGTGCAAGCCACATAGACCACTGGACCGCCCGCTTTAAGCAATCCATAAGCCAGCTTTCTAGTTGTTAGTGGTTGTTTGAATGATACCGCCCTATCCTGTGAGGTGGCCCCAAGACCGCCAAAATCCGGCATTTCAGGCTTCGGCGCTAGCATTACTGACGCAGCGGCCATAATAGCCCCTAGAATAGCGGATGATGTGGTCCAAGTGAACCCCGCTGTTACACTAAACCCGATTCCACCTGTGGCAAAACCGATAGCTATGGGAATGATATACTGTTTTGCGTCACCCATTACTCAACCGCCCAAGCCGTTATAACATCAGTTTTATTGACGTAAACATAACCGCTGCTCCCAACAAAAACCCCGTATTCGCGCTGGACAACCCCCAATGATATACGCCCGTCAATTTTAACGCTTACTATGTCTCCGGTTCTGGCGAAGTTTATATCTACTTTTTTGAAGCCTAAAATAGTCGCCATCTTATTTGCTAGATCATTAACGTCTGAAAACCCTCTGCTTTTAAGCTCCTTGTAAGCGCCGCGTGCCGTGGTGTACCGCCCTCTAAATGCTTTGGCCGGATCAAGGCCCGTCATAGCTTTGAGAACGTCTCCCACAAACAAACAACAGTCATTGCTGCCCCACGCGAACAGTCGCGGCTTTCTAAGCTCTTCTGCCAGAAGTGTGTCCCAATTTCTGCGCTTTAAGATCACGTTAGAGAACCCCACGCTATTTCCTTGTCTTGTATAGCCGCTACAAAATCGAGACCCAAATCATTCGGGTAGTCCATTTTTTGATCCTCTTCTGTATAGCGCCGTATTTTTTGCTCTTGGAGCCTAGCAAGGTAGTTTTCGCATTTAAGGGTCACATTACAGGTTGTGCCATTATCGGATATGTCCATTTTATCCATTAGCCCTTTAAAGACTGTTTGAGGGGTTGGCAAAATATAATCAGTTGTGACTGTGATTGTGCCGCCCGCTCCGCTTGCCGCGCTATCATAATAGTACATAGTAGCGGGAGCGCCCGCCGGAACCGCCCACTCTTGATAGGCTCCAGCACTTCCCGCCGTTCCTACCGATGTCCATCCTGTTGTGTACTGAGAACCGCCGCCGTGTGTGCCGTTTGATGTCGTTGAAACACGGAAATCATGGTTAGTGCTTGAAGCGTCATCCTGATAGAACCTGTAAGTATCCCCCGCCTTTACAATAATGGTCCCTGCTACGGCCTCCTCAATTACAAATTTAAACGGCGATCCCGCTTCGTTTATTCTCGTTTGATAATTAACTATCTCGTCGTCATCGCCCGCTATAAAGGCTAAATCCACGGTCAAATCGCGCCTGTTAATATTTTCGCTTAATGCTAGAGATATAATTGTGGATGATATGCCTGATAATGAAACCGTTATGCCGTTAGCCTTTATATCCAGACTTTCTGTAAATGATGATACCCCTAAGAGCGTACCAGCACCCACATACTCATTGCTGGCATAGGTAAGCGTCCCGTTACCTGACCAAAGCCTCAGTGTTTCCGTTTCAAACTCTGCCGTTACCAAAATTATCGGATGTAGCTTCTTTGATCTGAAAAAGGCTCTATATAACGTATTTAGGTTTCGATAAGATGGAACCCTTGAGCCTTGGTATTCATTAGCCATGCCACCCTCTAAAGTGCTTCCCGTACAGCGAACGTGATGCCATAAGTTGATATAGCGTTAGCATCCCAGCCCGTATCATTGCTAGACAGCCGGAACACGCCTTTAGCGCTTGATACCGTTAGGGTCGTATTATCCGATGGGCTACTTCTCAGCGCTGGCTCTATTGATAAGGTGGCGTTACCGCTACCATCCGTATTAGCATCCGCTACAACCATGTGTAAGCGCTGGTCTGAGCCGCTCCCTATTTGTATGTAGTCACCAGCCTTTAAATACCCCGTTTGGCTTGCTGTGGCCCCATCAATGACTAATGAATTACCAGTTTGGTCAGCACCATTAACAAGCGGCGTTCCGGCTGAACTTGAAGCCGTACCCCGTGGGGTTCTTCCATCCCAATCCCCCAAATACATTGTCCCAAATATACCCCGCAAGGAAACAAGCGAAGCCACCCAATCAGCGGCGTATGCCCTTGTTAACGGTGGCAGTGTAACCTCTGCTTCCCACCACTCACCCGCAAACTGCGTGACCTGTTGTGCGCCTGTAAAAACGGATTCAGATTGCCCCACTAAACGCTTTATCCTGAACGCCGTGGCCTGTGGCTGCGATACCGATGACGTTGGCAAGCTAATTGGATAAGTGGTCATGCCATTGCATCGGCAAACGCGCCGCCTCTACGCTTTGCGTCTACTACCGCCCCAAGTGTTTGTGTCTGTATCATGGGCATCATTGACATAATTTCAGCCCTCACTGTTTGCGCTACCCCCGCTGAAATATTAAAGCTCTGGTTTATTACCGTTTCCCCACCGCCCGCCATGCTTCTTGTGTCATGTGCGTTTTTCATAGTGCCGCCCGTATTAGGCATAAATAACTCCGGCCCACGCTCTCCCACCAATGTCGGAACCCTTGCTCTTATATTACCGCCCGATGCGGCAGTCATAGTTGGGGGTTTATAGGCGGTATTAACTGCTGAATTACCTGTTTTGGGAGCGCTCCCGCCAAAAAATGACCCGCTCCCCATTGCTCTAATAGCTAGGCCCGTAAGTATGGCCTGTATTCTAGTTTTTATTAATTGCTGAATAACTTGGTTTAAAATACTTTTCAATGAATCCTTCCAATTACGCAATCCCTCACCCGATTGGGTAATTATATCCGCTATTCCCCTGCTAATACTAGATGATAGACTTTCGGTAGCCGTCATCCATAGCCGACCCGCTTCCGTGGACTTAAACTGCATTTCCTTTAGTTGATTTAATTTTTCCGTAATATCTGGAATTTCATGGCCCCATTTCTTTTTAGCGGCCACCAGCGCATCAATTTGCTCTTGGTATTTAACTGACTCTGGTCTTGCTTCCCTTATTGTATCCGTCCATTTTTTTATACTGTCAATTTCTGCTTTTGCAGCGTCACGGGCGGCTTTAGTCCGCGCTTCTGCATCTTCTTTAGCCTTTCGTGCGTTTTCTGCTCTTGCATCTGTCATGTTCTTTATGGCTTGATTGTGCGAATCTGTTTCAAGCCTGAGTTTGAGCATGGCGTTATACTCTTTGGTACCCAACTTCAATCCTTGGGCTACAAGCGCATGGTGATGCTCCCGCATTCTAATAGAGGTTTTAAGCGCAAAGTCGCTAATTTTCGCACTTTCTAAGTTTACAAGGGCCGTGTCTCTAATTAGCTCTAACTCTTCTTTTATCTCCTTGAGTTTTTTTGCACGCTCTTCTGCCGCCTTAACATCTACTTCTACTTTTTTCTTTTTGCTTTCAGCTTTTTCCGCGATCTCCCTAAGTTTTTTTACCTTTTCCTCTATTTTGATCCAGTGTTCTTTAGCCTTTGCTATAGCGGCTTCATTTTTTAATATGTTTTTTTGCTCAGTTCGTATCTCTTTTAACATTGGAATGACAAATGCATAGGCGTGTTCCATTCCCGCATCTTTGAGAATCTTTACAACCTCTTTGTGCCCGTCACCGTATGAGTTTAATTCCCCCTTGACTTTTTGCAGCTTTTTAACAAGTTCCTCATAGTTAGCCCCTTGCTGTCCTTGATTTTTAAGACCTTCTACAATTAAAGCATTTTGCTTTTTGATGGCTTCATTAGAAGCCTCAACTTGTTTTTTAAATCTACGGATCGCCTCGTCCATATTAGTGGCGTCAATAAGGCCCATAGCGATAAACATATCTTTAAGGCCTTTAATGACATCTACTAGCCACCTAGTAAAACCCGCCGCCGGACCAGTTAACAGCTTTCCTATTTCTACCTTAAGCTCATGAAAAGCGCCTTGTAGCCTTTTCTGGCTATTCCTGTAGGACATCGCTGTTCTGATTGCATCGCCATGTGCATCCGTTGTCCCCTTGAGAATAAGATTTAATCGAGCAAGGGCTTTTTCTTGCGGTGTTATCTCATTCCTGCTTTTTCTGATACCCATCGCAAACAGTTCTTGCTGTAGCGTTACCTCATTGATAACAACGCCAAACCGCTGCACTGACTCGTGATTACCTATTAATGCGCTTTTAAACGCGTTCATTGTGTCGACATCTGTCGCGTTGTTAAATGACGCGACATCCACAGCTAATGTTGTTAATTTTTTAGAAAGTTCTGTGGCTTCAGATCGCGCAAAACCCAACGGCACAAACAGGTCTTGGACAGATGCGCCCATTTCTTCAAGTTCAAACTTTGAACGCCCCGTAGCTTCTCCTAGTTTACCTGTAAATTGTCTAAAATCTGCTGCGAAAGCCCCAAATACAACCGATGACTTTGATTGCATTTCCTGTGCATCAGCCGCCGCATTTAAAAACGCTCCTCCCGCTCTAGCGGCCTGTCGAACAATCACCGCCCCGACAACGGCCTTGAACATAAACCCCATTTTTGCGAATGAAGCGCCCATCTTATTTGTGGTCATTTGGGTCTGAGCTTGAATTTTAGCCAACTCTCGACGCACATCTTTTGTGTCGGCTTGGATCTTAACCAGTAATGTATCTACAGTTGCCATTAGTCTGGGTATAACTCCATTAATTCGTGTAGCTCGTCTTTAGTCATCGGCCCATCATCACGTTCAGAGGCGTGAAAGTCGATAAATCCCTCTATAGCCGCATAAAGCTCTGGTAAACTCATCTCCCAAAACTCACTAGGCGGTATCTGCACAACACCTAATCCCATCTTAATTAAATGACCCCACGGTATTTCCGTTACTAACTCATATCGGGGTCTGCGTCCTTTTTTTCCTCCGTATCCTCCGAATTGCCAGTTAAAACATTCGCCAGTATTTCCCCAACCGCTACCATAGATTGAGCAACGCCAGTTTGATAAATAAGCTCTGCAACTTCATCGCCTGTCATATCATTGCCGCCACCCCTTAACGCGGGATGCAATATAGCAACCATCTGAGTCATGGTCAGATTGCCTTCTGCAAGCTCTCCTGTAAGCCTTATAAGACTTTGACCGATAGCTTGCTCAGCCTGTATGCAGCTATTCACGGTCATCCTTGTCTTATAGACTTTATTGGTCAGCTTTACCTTTAGCTCTCCGCGAAACGGGTTTGTCATTCTTCACCTCTAGCATTAAAGTTTCGCCACGGTCGCCCACATCAGTAGACCCCGTAACCTCATACTCGCTGCCGTCAACGGTGATTTTATCCCCGACTGAAACCTTTTTTGTAAAAGGTATTTCAATCATCACGGAATCGTCGCGGCTATTAATGCCGCCATTTACCGTCTCACCTGAGACAACGATTTCTGTCATTTTCCAAGCCATGATTTAACCTACACAGTAGCTATTGTGAGATCGCCAGCACTTTCAAACGTAAAGCTATAGGTAACTTCGCCGTTATATTCGCCCGCATATTCCAGTGAGGCTAGTTGGAAAGCACCTGTAATCGTGATTAAATCCGGTACAAGGAACTGATAATTAGAGTTACTCGATGAGTGCCATTTACCATATAGCGTTGTTTCTGACGCTGCATCGGTAAACACACCACTCCCCGCGACAGTGCCGCTTTTGACACCCGCTTGTGCTAGCAACGTGCGAGCTTGGTTTGTGGAGTCTTTATTTGTTGTATCTACAATTTCATCATTCAATGTAATCGTAGTTGACCGCATACCGCCGACAGTAGTGAAGACTTCGGGCGAAGCCGCATTACCTATCTTAAACAGTAGCGATCTACCTGCTTGAGCCGCCATTATATTCTCCTTTAGCTATCCGTTACAAAGGCTCGGAAACGCATCACTCCGTGTCTAGTGATACCATTATTTTCTATCAATTCGCTAGTAAATTCGCAACGCAAATCAACCAACGACGCCCCAGACACGGACAGAGCGTATTCGTGCAACAAGCTGTAAACTTGTTTGATAATATTTTTCGTTTGTTTTAAACCGCTGTAATCTGACCATACATCCACGTTAATAGTATATTCCCTAGCATCCAGCGTCTTCGATCCATCATCAACGCTGCTTCCCACCCCGATAACCACCACGGGCAAGGTAGTATCATCAGGAACAGCGTCATAAACGCCCGTAACCAGCCCGCCAAGCGTAGAGTCACCATTAAGGCGGCTGTACAGTGCTTCCTGTATGGCAAAGCCGTGATACGCCATTAAATCGCGTCCTTCACAGCTTTAGTAAACAACCGCTCGTATTTTCTACGGCCCTGCTCTAGCGCGGGCTGTAAAAACGGCCTAGCCCTCATGTGTAAAGTCCCAAATTCTAGAGAGGCTGAATAATCTGCCTTACTTTCTACTTCTGCAAGCAACCCTTGATTTTTAAACGCCAAAAATATGTTAGAAGCCAAAAACCCTGTATCACTAGCAGGGGCATCACCCGCCTGAGATATTCTTATAGATCTCAATGGATCATATCGCGTGACGGTGCCGCCCGCCCGTGGGTTTTGTAAAATACTGTTAATCGCCGTATTTCTTGTCTCTGTAGCGGCCACACGAACAGCTTTTAAAACATTTTTTTGTACTTTTTGAGACCTTTGTTTCATCCTTCTTGCGAAGGATTGACCGTTCACAACCTTCATTGAGAAATTAGGCATCGTTCACCCCTCCCTCCGCACAGCGGAACTTGAGGTATCTATGCTTAGATTGAACCGTTAGCACATACTTTATGGATAATATTCTGGCCTCGCCTTGGTCATCCCATGATATACGCATTTGTGCGCCGTTAGACTTGTAATCTATATCCGTATAGTACCGTGTCCAAACATCATGTGTTAGATCATGCTCACGCATCCCATTGGCATAGGCGTTTGTGCCATCAACAGGCTCAATTTTTGCAAAAAGAGTTCTGGTATTTCCCCAAGAGCTAGTAAACCCGCCACCTGTATCCGTAGACCGTGTTCGCGTTTGTAAAATTACCGAGTGTCTAAGATCGCCAGAATAGGGTGTCTTTGCCATCAGCCATACCCCACCCCGAACCGTGTCATCCTATACGGTCTCCAGCACGCATTTACTAAAGCGGGGACGGTGCTAACACTATCGCCTCTCACCACTAGATCGGGGTTTTCAAATAAATGCGCCGCCAATATGAGCGCCCCTTGCCGTATAGCTTCCGGCGTATCTCCAGCCGATGCGCCGTAGCCCGCTACATATGTTACTTCCATCGCGTTAGCTACTCGTAACATATCCGGCCACGTTTCGCCCGTTCTTAGGACTACGCGCCCTATAGCTGATGCTGTATCAACATAATATTTTGAGGTTGCCATTGTTGTGGCCGTATCATCATCGTCATACGTTATGACGGAAGTTACAGAAACCAACGGTGAAAAGGGCAACGATACTTCCCTTTTACGCTGCGTTATGTATGGCCCTGTCGTGATACCCTCTTTATTGGGCAATATATCCTCTTGATAGGGTATTGTATCAAGGGACAACTTTAACGTCCTATTAACCAGACTGCGATTTAGGTATTCTTTAGCAATACTAATCGCTGAATCTCGCATAACAGCAAGAATTGTATCGTGTGTTGAATCAGAGGTTGCAATACGCAGTTGCCTTTTAATTTCAGTAACCGAAATAAGGTCTGTGCTTTCAGCGGTTGTTACTGTTACCCCCGACATCTAATGCTCACTTTTTAGCTTTTTTAGCGCGGCCCTTGGACTTACCTTCCGTCGGCGCATCTACTTTCGTCTGCTTCTTACGGCCCTGCTCCGAAGCCCAACCGTTATCAACAAACACATTAGCAAGATCGATTTGCCACGGCATTGTCATATCATAGGACTGCCCACTAACATATTCCATAGAAGCAGAGCCTACTTGATTGGCTGACCCAACCATTGTTTGCGTCATTGTTATCTTCATTTCGCTACCTCATTCAAAGGGATGGGTGGCTACAGTTGCCCATAACCACCCGTACACCTTAACCAGTAGGTGACCCGTCATTGCCGCCAGAAGCGGGTAGATGGATCGGAGCTGTCACGCCAGAAACACCAAATGGTGTCCCGTTTGAGTGCGTTCCAGTTTTTGTAATTGCAACGCGGACGTAACGGCTTGGACCAACGTATCCAATTACATGGACACTATCGTCTTCTGCCGCTGCATCAATAGTTGCAAAGACTCCTGTCGAACTATTCACACTGCCGTAAGTCACAGATGTTGCGCTTGTGACCGCCGAAAATGTGGAGTCATCCGTTGAATCCTGAAGAATCAGGGTCCAGTACACGGAGCCGGAGAGCGTGTCGCCACTTTCTCCAACGTTTACTATTATCATAGCGCCGTTATCGAATTGTGTATCAATAGAAGCGCTATTAACGGTTGCTGTCGTGGTAGCCGGATCAACCAACTGCGTAACAGCAAGATTATTAGCAAGATCTTTCATCGCCATTATTCCAGCCCTCCTTAAGTGCTACATTTCTGCTTGCGGATGGCTTCAGCCAAGATCACTTGCCCACCCACACGACGACGAGCAATATAGCGAATTGTTCCGCTAGTTGCTTGCGTGTATGGGTCGCGCAAGATTGCCAGCGCAACGCGGTCCACTATCATATAGCCACGGCGAAAATCACCAAAAGCTACGGGATAGGTATTAGAACCTACATCCGGCATATCTGTGGCTTCAATGTAAGGCTGTCCCAAAATGGTGTTAGGAACCCCTACTTGAAGACTGAAGCCCGCTTGGAAAACATAAGATCCGTTAGAATCGACTAACTGACGTATCTTACCAAGCGTCGCACGATTGAAAACAAATACGCCATTTCTGGCATAATCAGTTTTCACAGCAGAATAGAGATCAATAAGACCATTAGCAGTCAACGCTGATGCTGAACCACTAACCGTCTCGCCAATAGAGGCGTTAACCATGAATCCCTCTGGCTGTCCCGCCGCAGTGCCATTCACAAAAGCTGTTCCTTCCGCTTTAGAGAACTGCTCAGAGAACTCTGTGGAAAGCTCGGCTTCCATGTTAAACACACTGTCCTCGACATCTTGCTCAGAAATATCCACTAACGCGTACTCTTCGTGCGCTGTGATCTCTTCCATGCCGTAAGTGAGGCCAGTAGTTTCGGAACGCGTACCAGTTTCAGAAACCCAACTAGCGGAGAACTGCCCCGTCCGGCTTGGTATCTGAACACTTCTTGCTGAAGTTTGACGAACACGTGCGATTGAACGAATCGGTGAAATCTCTGTCACCTTTTTCACGATCTCACGAACATATTCGGGAGGTGCCAAGTAACCGCCGCCCGTATCATTTGATACGGTTAAGACTTTGGTTTCCATTTCATCAAGGGATTCCTTACCCTTGCGGAGATACTTGTCATAGGTTTTGAGCAACTCGTCCTGTTGTTGGGTTTCAATCCCAACGCTAGGGCGCTTTAGCTCAGTCTCTAGTTTGTCAATTCGATCATTGACATCTTTCTGCTCAAGCGCAGATTTAGTCAACTTCTGATTGACATCTTCAAGAGCGTTAAGGTGGTCGTCAATCTTTTGGAATTTTTCTTCCGTAACTGGATCGACAGAACCTTTAGACTCTATTTCCGAGAGGCGCTGGTCATTAGCCTGTTTGAACTCTTCAAACGTTTTGCCAATTTCTGAGATTGCCCCTTGGACTGTTTCGACATCAGACATATTAATGCCCTCCTATCTAGTCCTTGGTTGAAAATATGCTAGACAAGCCTTGTAAAGCCTGAACTAACCCTTCTTGATCGGCCTCCCCAGCGTCCCGCTGTTCTGAGAGCGTAGTAACGAGGGCTTTTGCCCCTGCCTTAGACTCAGAGCGAGATAGCCTTGCTTCTTCCCGAAGAAACCTCTCCCACTCCCTTATAGTCCAGTCCTCCCCCTTTACCGCCGATACGCGTGCTTTGGGGTTCATAGGAAAGGTAACCAGACTAATCTCCATTAAATCTATTTCTTTAAGTTTGCGCCTACGGCTGCGCTTGTCATACTCCTGTTTATCTGGATCAGCTTTGTAGCCTATAGATAAGCCGTCTAAAGCGCCCATTTTCATTAGCTCGTATGCTTCCTTGCCGCGCTGCGTGCCAAGCGCAAGACGCCCTTGCACCGCTAGCCCTTCTCCATCTTCGGATATTTTATCAAACACGCCTATTGGCTCGTCTGTCTTATGTTGCCACAGCATCTTAACTTGCTTAGGTCGGCGGCGGCGTAGGCTTCGGGAAAAAGCGCCAGCCTCTACCACATCATTACCAAGGTCTTTATTGCCAAAGATAGAACCATAACCAGCAAACTGGCCCAACCCATCCTCGTCAGCCTTGCAGTCAAAATCAAACTGTATCAATTTTGTTTCGTATTCCTCTGTCTCGCTTTTTAGAGGGCTTTCAATATCGTCTTCAAATAATTCTGACATGATGTTGTAATACCTATTTATTTTGCGTGTTATCACGGCTCTGTCACGATCTGGCACATCTACGCCGCCCATCGCTCCATTCATTACCCCCGCCGCTGAAAATATACCTCTAGGGATTGCCACCATGCGCCCATCAACCACATCCGCTATCGGTAATTTATAGCCACTAAAATTTTCTGCCTCATCGGGAATATAATATAAAAAGGCGCTTCTATACGTGCTAGATGGCTCGTCTGTTGATCCCGTGAATGTTCTGACACGGGCTATAGCCGCGTCCGAATCCCAAGTACGGTTGCGACTAGCCAATACTGGTAGCATCCCGCTACTTGTGGCCTTGTTGTCATCCATGACAGGTTTTCACCCCTCTAGCTGTTGAAATCATAGTCCTTAGAGACGTGGTGTCAAACAAAAAAAAGCCCCGACAGGGTGCGGGGCAGTTTAGGGAGGTTCGCCAAAATGTAGCTATATTTTAGTGGCGCTGTGTCAGCGTGTCAATCCTTGTTGTTGAGCAGGGCTTGTTTGATTATCAAATCAAGGGCTATAAAAAACTACGCCCTCTTCATCCATAGCTGCCTCAATTACAGCGGCTACTTCCGCTTCTAAAGCTGGGCCAAAATCCCCCCCCTTACCCGCTAAGAAATCAACCACTTTACCGGCTATTAAATCTTTTATTCTATCTTCCATTTTATTTTCCTTTGTGCAGTTGGCAATGCTTGCCGCCGTTAATAATTCGCTGGATCTTTGCTTATTTTCTTCCCAACGTTCCGAACCTTCGCCTTATGGCGCTTTAACTGCGCTTTTTTCCAAGCCCTTGAAGTTGAATCCACATTAATTGTTTTAACTTTCATTTTGGAGTCTCCGTTGTTTCTGTGTACAATTAGGATTAAAGCATGGCTATGCCATACTGTCAACCCCTTAATGGGGTTTTTCTTTTGGTGTCAACCTTAAATCGGTGTAGCTATACCGAAAAGCGGTATAGGTGGTTTCCCACTGAGGAGCTATACAGGTTGGAAACGTGCTATAACCCTAGCTATACAGGGGGATAGAGCGCTATGCCGCCCCTACCGAGAATTTAAAACGCCCCTACCGAGAATTAAGATCACCCCTACCGAGAATTTAATTCACCCCCACCGGAAAAATATCACCCCCACCAAAAATATGAGACGCACCCACCGAAAACAAATCCGCACCCACCAAAAAAACATTTGCACCCACCAAAGAAATATCCGCACCCACCAAAAAAAGATCAGAATACTGAATCATGGGATTCTTGGTGGGTAGCGCTTGGGGTAGCCGTGGGCATAGTATCAATTAATGTTTAGTATCTAGGGAAAAGTTACTTCAAACTGCGTTTCCCCGTTTGGCCCTTTAACTTGTTTAATGGCCCCACACGTTTGGTATCCAAAATCATACCCTTGGTCCGCTCTAACAGCGGCTTGGGCTTGGGCAACCGCCGATGCTCTTTCCGCATCGTCAAGTGTATTATAATAATTCCAACACACTTTCATCCCTACCTCAAGCCTAGCACTCTCTGGCTTTTTTAACAGCCACACGTCACCGCCGTTCTTTTCAAGTTCGGTTATAACAGTATCGTGGTATCTTGTAGTATCTGGTTTAAACATGTCTGTTTCCTTTCGTGCAAAAGGCCCACGGCTATCCGAAGCGCTTTCATATTTACAATGTCAAATAACACGGCGTTTCCCACGCTCTTGCCATTATTATAGCACACGGGTTTTTCGGAATTGGTGATTTTGGCTGTTTTTAGCGGTTTTCCGAAATTAAGTTATTGAAACTAAACGCGGAAAAAAAGTGAAAAAAACGCTTTTTTTGTGTTTAGCTATTTTCAGGGTGGAATCTTTTATTAGTCAAATCAGCGCTTAATTCCCAAATGGCCTCGTTGATATCTCGCATTGCATCAAGCTCATCCACATCTATACCGCCGCTCCAGAACTCAATATCTTTGACATCTTCTGGCGTTAGATTGCTCTGCCGCTTATCCATTAAGGCGTTTATTTTTTCAAATGCTTTACTCATTATCGAACCCCCGAGAAAAACTGCACGTCATTATCCATTATCTTTTCAATTAGCTTTGTAAATTCTGGGTCAACAAGACCTCTTTTATTCATAAAATATAAACTAAAGTTTTCCGCAAACCATTCAGCCGTGTTTTTATCCCCGTACCTACTGGCTGATTTTCTAAAATGTTTTGGTAAATATCTTCCCATCCAACGCTCTACTAGCGGCTTATTATACAGCAAAAACCAATCCGGCCCTTTAGTAACCCCAAACATTTGATGCACATGGTGTCCCATCTCATGATAATAGGTTGAACGCATACGATCTAACCCCGCTTCGTGGTATTGTGCCACACTAAACGGCCTATCCGCAACATCATCCCCATATTTCCACTGAGAGACTCCTATATTATCGGGATTGTTTCTTGACGCCCTCCCTAGCGCAACTTGCGATTTTTGTATCTTGTTTTGCATACTTCGCAAGCGTTTATACCTTGCTTGGTAATCCTCCAACTGAGCATCAGTTAAGTCCCTACGCGAAGTGACCCCCCCGTAAAGCCTATCATACTCGTCCCTTTCCGCTGTAAATTGCGCTCTGAGGTCATCATAATCCTTTTGCAAAGCATCAATACGATCCTGACCCGCCGTTGCGCCTTTATTTCTACCCACCCCCGCCGCTCTAGCGTTCATTGTATCCACATTGATACCCATTACGCCGTCGCCCATATCTGCGTTCTTAGTCCTTGCTGTAGTCACCCTATAGCCGCGAAGTGGGGGAACATTGCACCTTACCGCCAAATCTTCTAATTCATCACTTATAATATTGGTCGCGGTGGCGGCTTCATCAGTTAAGCCCGTTGATTTGAACTCTCCGTACTGCTTTGAGTTTCTACCTTGAAATTTGGCCTCACCCCTTCGTAACCAAGTCCTTGCCGCTACAGCCTCCTGTCCACCTCTTGAAATCGCCGCTTCTGCTTCTGCGCGGGTAGGATATTTTGCATCTAACGATGCTTTTCTTAGCTTTTCTGTTACCAGCTTTTTAGCTGTTCTTGCTTTTAGTACATCTATCACACCTTCAGCCATTGGCGTTCCTGTCGGCGGCGGTGGTGGTTTTGGCGACGGCTCATCAACAACTACATCGTCCGGCTCTATGTAAACCAGCACACAACGGCAGTTGATGACTTCAGCCGCCCCTCCCCGTGGATCACTTGGATATGACATAGGCTTGCCGCCTACTATAAAATCTTCATCTATGGGAATTTCTTTACCACTGACAGCAAAATGGGCCGCTCTGGTGCGTTCATCATTTGTCGCAACCCATTGTTTCATCATATCCGGTTCATCAAATGATTTGTATTGCTCATGGGTAGCATACGATGCGGCGCTATGCGTTTCTGTTCTGGCAATGGTAGCGGCCCGTGAGCGGGTAAACGGGGGAGACATTCTTTCTCTTATTGCCTTGCTAATAGCCGCGACTCCGGCCCCTTGGTTGCTCTGTATGGTGCGCCTAATTATTTTTGTAGTAGTATCATCAATATCGCTTATATGACGCGCTCCAGTTGTCGCTAAGAATTGTTCGTATATTTCTTCCCATCCCGCAATGTTTCTTTTAACGCCGCGATGCGCGATTGCACGCTCTGAGAATGTCTTGATGATCTGCCGATATACTGGCTCAAGAGTGCCAGCCATGCGTGGGCGTAAACGTGCCAGCACAGCATCCGCGCCTTGCGTACCGTTTGCTTCAAACGCTTGAGCAGTATCGGTGCCTACTTGGGAAAATAAACTTATCAGCCGAAAGGCTAGTGTGCGTTCAAAGCCGTTCCTAATGCGGTTTACTTCGCGGAACTCCCTCTGTACCGATATGCGCCGCGCCATTGCTTTTCGTAATGGCAACCCCATCCGCTAGCTTTTCCTTTTCTGCCAATATCTCTTTTCGCTTTCGGGTGGACCAGCTAAACCCCGCATCGCCGCCCCATAGCCCCCATGCTATCCTTCCAGCGCTAGGGAACCCGTCCTCTCCAGCCCTAAACCCTTCCGCTTCCTTATCAACTTCGTGGCGACTAAAGAAACTAAACATCCTTGTTATTACATCATCTGATAACTCTTCGCGCTTAACCAGTTGATTGGCCCTTGTCACACCTATGTTTGTGCCGCCGCGACTGTACTCTTTGCGCCACTCAAGCGCTCTTTCGGCCTCTGCCGCCATTTCACGGGTCGGTTTGCGGTTTATAGCCTTTTCTTCTGATAATTTAGCCCCCACAACGCCCATAGCCGCCTGATAAGCGCCGTGGGAGGTGCAGGGCATATAGTAAGTTACCCCGTTTATGTCGTGCGCGTGTGCGCCGCTACAGCCCAATACAAGCGCCCGCTGTTCTGCGTCCTCTCTAGTTAGGTGAAGCTCCAGCGTTTTTTGATCGCCGTAAACCTCTGCCGCTAGCTTTTCGGCCTCTTCAGCGTTGCGCGGTTGCTCTGGTTGCGGGACAGGCTCACCCAATGGGAATAGGTTGCTTGGTATATAAACCTCATCGCCACCCTCTATAGGCTCTAACCCGATACGCTCTCTAGCTTCATTACGGGTTAAAACCCCCTCTTGCACCGCCCGTAAGATGTTTTCGTAGATCATTCTGCGACGCTCTGTGATCGCTGGTATCTGGTCAACATCATAGGTAAGCGTTAAATCATCACCGAATAAAGGCGTTAGCCATTCGTTTAGATCGCTTTCGATGTGCCGCAATAATGGGATAATGGTTTCCTCATAGAGCGCAAGCCTTGCCTCTGCCATGTTTGAATAGGTTTGTGCATCTGGAATACCGACTAACTGCGCGGGTACGCCAAAACAAAGAGCTATGTCGCGGGCTGAAAAGTTCTTCATAATGCCAAAGTCCATATCCTTCGGCGTGAGGCCCATCTCTTTATAATCGAAGTCCCCCTCAAGGATCATTGTGCGCCCCGTGTTGTCCACGTTCTCAAACCTGTGAATAAGGTCTTGCCGCAACTGTTCCCGCTGTGCATCTGTAAGCGTTGTCATAACGCCTTGCTCGTCCTTCGGCTTATAAACAACCGCGCCTGATGGCCTTGCGCCGTTCATTAGGAGCATAACATTGTGCCTACCGCTTAAATTGTGTTGGTCAATATCAGCCGCCGCTGGTTTTATGGGACTAAGGCCATACCAATCATCTAGCGGATTGAACAGTTTTAGTTGCTTTACGTCGCTTTCGCCTGTGCTTTGATCCACTTCATAGCTAGCGTCCACCTTGCCATCAACAACATAATCGAAGCGTTTGGGCCACTCTCTATAGCCCCCGACAATTTTGACCCTATTGGGGCGCAAGGTATAAAGCTCCCTTGGCTCCGTAGACATATCCGGCCCTGTTTTAAGAATATAGGAGTTGCCGTCGAGCAAAAGATAGGAATAGACCCTCTGAAAAAACTCTGATTGCCCACACATGGGGTTTGGATTGTTTAAAAGACTTAGCAACGCGCTGTCTTCTATCGGCTCCTCGCCCCTCATAACCTTAAACGGAACCGCCGCCGCCCCTTGTGCTATCTCATTAACGCAACGATTAACAATCGGGTTTCTGATATAACCATCTTTGGCTAGTTCCTCGTAGCTCTCCTTTGGCGCTATCTGCGTCCCTACGTTGGAATAAGCGACTACAGGCGCTTCCTTGGTTATTGGTTGCGACCACAGCCCGCGCCATGCTTCTTTCATGCCCATTAACTGACCCTCCATACAGCCTGACCGCTCGATTTGCTGAGGTCTGTTAACGCCCAAACTAGGGCATCAAGCCTATCCGGTGATTCTCTACTTTCGGCGGTATAACTGCACATTTGATCCTCCAACTCTGGATAACTACCAACATGGCAAACCTTATCTTGCTCGTAAAGCGCTGATATTGGCTCTGCCCTTACTAGCTTACCCCGCGACGCCCTAACGGTTGAATAAGGCACCGATGTATCCACCGTCCGTATTAAGCGCTCCACCAAATCGCCGCCGTTGTTTACTTCCGCAATAATTCTATCGGCTTTAAAACGCTCAAAAGCATCCACAGCTACGCTAGCCCAAGTGTCCACGGTCATCCTACCTGATAAGTCGTTTAAGACATAGTATTTATTATCAACGCCCCGCCCTGCTACAATTATTCCCGTTTCATCACTTTCCGCGTGAGCCGTAACAGCCGGATCGATAGAAACAACAATTCGGGTCATTTCTGGCGCTTCTTCGACCCTGTTTTTCTCTATCATCTCAGGCTTCCACAAAGCACCCTCTACCGCTGTTAGCACTTCCGCATAAAGCTCTTGTCGGCCAAGTCGCGTATTCGCGTACTTTTCCCTTAATTGCTCTAACGCCGCCGGAGCTAAATTATCCTCATTCTCAAACGTGCTGCCTCTAGTGATAACCGTATTAGTCCTATCCATAAGACGCCTAACTAAAGCGTTGGGTTTAGGGGTTGTCGTTATGACACACTGGGGGTTGTCACCAAGTCTAAGCCCAAACATTAGCTGATCGTATGTTTCAAAATATTGCCATGATGCCAATTCATCACACCATGCCCTATGGAACTGAGGCCCGCGCAAACGATCAGGTTCCGTGGCGCTGAACCCCATAATCTTAGTTCCATTATACAATTTTATCTCAGCGGATGATGCGTTATACCCTTGGCCGCGCCCCTGCATCAAACATTCTTTCGGCAAAAGGGATAGAATACCTGACACCCCTCCAAACGCTACCCGCCTTATATCGCCAAATGTGGGCGTTACAACCGCTATCTGTGAATTTGGGTGTGTTAGCCCATAAATCAGGACATCCGCTGCCCCTGTCATGGTTTTACCCCAACCACGGCCCGCTAAAATCAACCATACATTCCACACCCCTTTAGGAGCTAATTGAGAATTACGCGCCGTCGCTTGCCAATCACTGTAGAACGTAACCGCCCTTTTCTGCGCGTTGTTCTCTAAGTTCGTCCAGTTGTTCCATAATTTCGTTGAAGCTGTCTGGTGCTGTAACGTCTGCATGAACTTTTGAAATCTCCTGTGCTTCGCCTAACGCCAGTTTTCCTATCTTCTGGGCGTTACCTAGAACTATTGAAAACCTTTCAAGCGCTATGGGGGACAAGCCCCTATAATCCTGTTGTGTCCTCGCCCTTTCTTCATCTTGATTTAGCGCCCTTGCAACCTTGCCCATTAACGAATGTGATAATTGCAAGGCGTTGTGGTCTAACCTGTGGCTGTGTTCCAACGCCTCTTTCATGCGGGCTTGTTTGTTTTGGCGCTCTAGCTCACTTTGAAATTCATTTTTATCCTTTTGCCAATTCTCCTTATTGGCGTGTCTATAGACCGTTGCCCGCCCTACACTGTGCTTCTTGGCTAGCGCCTCAAGGCTGAGATACTTGCGGATACCGTCATCATCCGTAAAACCCTGCACAAACTGCTCCTTAATAAGGGCTTTGACGCTATCATTCCATTTGCTGTTTTGGGTCTTACCGTTATCCATTTGTATCACCCTGTCTCTCTTGCTCCTGTTTCTTTAGCAATATCTGGTGTTTACTGACCCACGCCTTGTTATACTCTACATCACTAAACAATTTTGAAAAGCCTGTTATGTGCTTTAGCCGTAGCAACTCGTCCGCTTCCATACCCAGATGATTACAAATCTGTGCATCATCCCACCCATTATCAAGCATTTCAAAAACCATATTAGACATCCCGCTAATACTATGGCTTCCCCTCGCTCTGTTGTGTCGTATAGTCGCCGCCATGCGGTCATTCTTGCTCTTTTCTAAAACCACAACGGGCAGATGGCCGTGTGTACTATCTGATATGTCCTTATTGTTTTTGCAAAGAAAAAACCTGTGGAACCCGTCCACAATAACGTACATATCCCTTTCTTCGTCATAAACTGTGACCACTGGCTGCGTGTATCCATCATGCTTAATAGAAGTGTACAACAACCCCATCTCCTTAGATGCCACAGAATTAGGATTGTAGTCGTTAGCCTCTACCTTTTCCAACGGAACCCATATAACATTATTTACAGGATGCTTATCAAATGACTGCACGATGCTTTCCCCTATGCTCCCGCTTTATATATTTAAGATCCTTTTCCGGTCGGGACCAATCAATTTTTTGACCCCTCATAAATTTAAGAAAATTTATTGTGTGCGGGCGACCAAGAAAATTACCTATTTTTATAAACTCCCAATCATTATGCAAAACCGAGGAGATTTGATGCTTAAACAAGTCCTCTTTTTTGTCCATATCCTTAAACTGCTCATCCATTTTTTTAAACTTTTGCACAAATCGGGGTCTATACTCCTCGTTAATAAGATTCTCCACTAAATAGTCTCTATACTCTTGCCAATCATTAAACATAAACGGCAGTTGGCTAATCGTGAAAATTTCTGATCTTGTGTATTGGCGAGCTTGGTTTATGCCGCCAAGCCTTACCTGTAACGCGTCCCACGTTTGCGGCTCTATTTCTTGCAAATAAAATAATTGATCGACAGCGGTTTCATGGTGCAGGTTTGATATACGCATTTTATAGGGCGCGACCCCATACCTGTAGAAATCATCATAGACTGTACAGTATTCCCACTTATTTTTATGAATAGCGGCCCAGATATCCGTATACGACCAATCGTACATTGGGTTAAACACATACTGGTCTGCTTTTTTATCTATAATTTGGCCCCATGTTACGTCCTTATAGGTTGCGCCTGTAGTCAGCCCTGCCCTCCGATTAGGGCTTTCTTCGGCTCGGACACCTACTAACAACGCCGTACTCTCATTCCCATAAGTATATTTTACCCACGCCGGAAAACACTTAGCAAAGCGATCTGTTCCATAGACATTATCGTGAATACTGTCCGGCTCTTTCGGCCTCATCCATTCATCCCCTTCGCGCCAACAATGAAGCCATTGGTCGGTATAGCTTGTTGCATTGAACAATCGAATAGGCATTTGCAACCAATACGGCTTTACTTCTGGTCTACTCATTACCGCCCGAACATAGCGCACAACCGCCGCCCACTCTGCTTCCTGATCTACAAACATCACAGGCAGGGGTAGTCTGTTTTTTTCTCGCGCAACAATTAACGCCAGATTAAAGATAACTGTGCTGTCCTTGCCCCCAGAAAACGAAACAGCTATATTTTCAAATTCATCAAAAATGTACCTAATCCGATCTAAAGCGGCATCCCACACTGACTCATCCGTGTAGATTTTCATTTAACAACGCCACCCTTGGCATACTCTAATGCTATTGGAATAACTTCATCTGGCTCAAGGATTACGCTTGAATCAATAGATACCGCTACGTTCCAAATCGCTTGCTTGTTTTTGTGAAACACTTGATGAGGTGAATGAGTATCTAATATATAAAAAACGCCTCGCTCTAACACTGTTTCGCGTTTATCCAACCCCCTCACCACAATGCCGTCATCTACACGCACTTTTAAATGATGCGAATACCTTGGATACGCCGGATCATAATGTAGGGGGGTGCCTTTTCTGACTGCTATCCAGTGCGGATCATTTTCTAATTTTACTTTACCTTTCTCTGTTATTGCCCGACCCCATGTCTGTAGCTTGTAACCATCGGCTTTAAAAACTTTTTTTAATTCTATTTCATTAGGAAACGGCACTGATTTATCTAATTTTGTTTTACAACAAAAGATAACAGGGTTTGTGCTTTGTCCGTGTTTTATTTTATAAGACCACGGCAGATTAGCCACTTTGTTCAACTCTTTCTACAAAAGTAAAACTTTGTCTTTTGCTTGATCTTCTTGGATCAATCACGCTTTTGCCCTGCCTATGATCAACAAGGGAAGGACAATGAATCCAATATTTTTCTTTCCGATCTTTTAGAAAATCACGCACCATTGCATCGGTCCCGTTTGGATGTTCTTTTATATTTTTTGGTTCCCAATATGCAAAATATTTTAACAACAATCGACTATAAACAGGAGGGGCGTAAAAACACTGGTTCATCAAAAAATTTCTATCCCAACGACTACCTTCTGTTAAATCTTTTTTCCGCATGGAAAAAAATTGTATAAGACTCATCGGCTTTGATCTAATCGCAACCATCGCTTTTTTTAAAAAATTCTTAGTTAGGAAAATATCCTCTTCCATGTGTATGCAAGGATCATCTTCAGCCATCTCTAATGATCGCAAAAAAGTGTCAAAAGCACATTTTTTTTCATCCATGCAAAAGATTGCTTCCGGCAAACTTTCTTTCAAATAGTCTATACAATCTTGACGCTCTTTTACTGCTTTTATGATAATTTTCATAAGCGTCTATGCTTTCCGTTTGTTTATAATAATCGTGTTTTTAAGTAATCCGTTTGAGGTCCAATATTTAAATTGACCAATCTTGTTATTTTTTTGAACAAAACTGACCACCCACTCGAAGGTCTCCTCACTTTCCCAATCACCCCGCCGTGTGTACCAATGAGGTATCTCAGGCATGGTCTTGGCAAGCCGCCACTCTATCTCATCAAAAAGCCTTTGGACCTTAGCCTTGGCGATCTGATCATCAACCGCTTTAATAAGTTTTCCCTCAGTTACGCCTTGACCAATACCGGCAATTACCCACCCCTTGACGAGATCATCAGTAAAATCCGCGCTATCAAATTCGATAAAATCATCGTCGGGATCGCCGCAACCCACACGGCCATAAACCGCCGCACTCCAATTATCCTCCGATGTAGCATTTAAACGCCAATGAATTTCATGCACCACATCAGCGCGGTCTGCCGTTTGCCTTACTTCAATCGGATCAAAGGTCCAATTATAACTATTCGCCATGTTTACAATCATTGTCCGGCAACTCTGAACGTATGGGCGCAAGACGGGCACATCACTTCGATCCCCTCCGTGGCTCTATTGTTGACTGTGTTTACAACATTTTGATTTGCTTTATTGTGTGCGTGTTCTACGTCTTCGCCAGTAACCTCAGAAAAAGATGTTATCGGATTTACTGAAGGCGAAAAATTTAACATATTTAACTCTACGTCCGCGCCCACAAGATTAACATCGAATCCCATATCATTTATTCTTTTTAGCTCCGAAAAGTAAATACCCATATCCCACTCGCCGTTCTCGGTTAGTTTGTTGTCGGCTATGATATAGGCTTTCTTTTGCTCGTCGCTCCAACCGCTTGCCGTAATACACGGCACCTCTTGCATCTCTAATAATTTCGCCGCGTATAATCGCCCATGACCCGCTAAAACATTGTTGCTTTCATCTACCAGTATCGGAATAGTCCATCCCCATTCTCTGATGCTGTTTGCTAACTGTTCTATTTGGTTGTCGGGGTGCATTTTGGGGTTTTGGGGATACGGAATAAGATCAACTATCCGCTTGTTTTCAATTTGGTTCATATCCATCCCTTATTTTTGCGATTACAGTATAGTCGGTTAAAAAAAAACAACAACAAAAAACCCCCTTACGGGGGCTAAGTTTTGCACAGTCTTAGCTGTTACGCCAAGAGATCACCGCCAAAAGTCTGTCGGCTGTAGCTATGCCGCTTGGCGGCTTGTAAATAACTTAAATCAAAGCCAAAATCCTCATAGCCTTTAGCTATGCTTTCATAGTACCCCGTCGAGGGTGGGCTGATGTTGCACTGGTTCATAACGTAGGCCATCAAAAGATCGCCGCCCATTTCAAAATGTATTTTACTATACAATCGCGGGAAGCCTTCGTATCGGTCTAACGCTTTCTCGCAATCTTCTGTAATTTTGAATACCCCTACTGGAACCTTCGCGTCTGGCTCCTCTGAAATATCAGCTACCCCGCGAAACACCAATCTAAAGTTTGGCAACATCATCCCATGTTGCGCTTTAGCGTTAGGGCATCTAACGGCCATCTGTTCAAGGTTTAAGTTTGATCCGTAAGCAATATATAACATCGTGTTTTCCTTGTGCTATGCCGCCAACTCAGCGGCGCGTGTTGTAAACCAATCCGTAACTTCTTCCGGTATTCCGGCATTTAGTGAAGCGTCCGCTACTTCCGCGCCAATCCATTGCACTATTCTTGCAACCGCTTCTGTTTTTAGTTCTCTGCGTCCCTGCAATCGTCCTTCATCAACATAAAGCGCATCTAGCTCCGTGTTAGTAAACACAAACACTTGCCCGTCTGGCCTAGTCAATTTCCAACGGCTTCCGCCTTCAATGTTTCCAGCATATTTAAGAGTCGAGCCAAACATCTGCACTTGCTCTCTGATCTCGCAAAACGGCGCTCTTTTGCGTGGGCGGTATGTTGCCGAAAACGCGCTCGTTTTAGTTTTTCGGCTTTGCTCCACGAAATGCTGAAGAAACAAAACCCAGTTACCTATCTTTGTGAAATCAGTTGATCCGGCGTGTTGGCGAAATTCTATAGTGCCATGCGTCCGCAAACTATGGATATTCAGTTTGCAAAACCGCGTCCTTTGATGAGGCACCAAATCGCGGTTGACCATATCATCAGTTACATTCTCTATGCGCCCCATATCCATAACGCCATTCGTTGATCTGCAATACCTATTATTGTTCGCCCGTCTTGAACGCGGGAACCATTGATCTATCATTTCTTCGTTAGCGTGGTAACGCTTCACTACTTGGGCTATATCAGTAGGTGTAAGATCAGCGGCGTCGAGATGTACATGAACGCCTGTGGTTCTTGTTACCACAACAGCGCTAGCGGACATTACTTCACACACTGTTTCAAGTTCAAGCAACCCGCCCTCGCCCTGTAGTATCGGGCTAACCAATTCCCACCCGCAACTAGAATCACTAACTATTTTCCAATGCGGGCGGTTTTGATGATTGTAGCGTTCTTGCTGTACGCGTATCCCTGCGCTTTGCAAATCTTCTAGCAACTGGCAGTAATTGCCTTGAAATTCTATTTCAACTCCAAATCTTCTTTCGGTCACTTTTGTAATTTCAACCATTGTTTTCTCCTGTGCAAAAGGCTTTTCTCATTGGCTACACAAAGACTGTCGCACAGGCGTGTTATGGTGTCAACCCCTTAATGGGGTTTTTTTTATTTAATTTTCGGCTTTTGTGTTTATACTTCAATGAGCAATGGAGAAGCCAGTGATTAAAACAGCATTAATATGTCTAGCGCTAAACATTTATTTCGAGGCCCGTGACCAACCGATTTCAGGGCAAATCGCTGTCGCGCAAGTTGTTCTTAACCGTATCGCCCACCCGCGATACCCTGCAACTATTTGTGATGTCGTGAAACAGGGACCAACTCGACCCTCTTGGAAAGATAAAAATATAAAAATTCCTATTAAACATCGCTGTCAATTTTCTTGGTACTGCGACGGCAAATCAGATAAGCCAAAAGAATTAGACGCCTTTCGGTGGGCTACGTTTATCGCCTACGGTGTCATGCAATCTGATTTTACCGACTACACAAATGGGGCAACGCACTATCACTCTACAAGCGTTTTCCCAAATTGGGCGCTTAAAGAAAAAAAGATTGCGGCTATTGGCGACCACGTTTTCTATAAATACTAATCGTCTCTGTAAGGCGTCGGCATATTTGGAGCATCCGGCGTTAACTCCTCATAGGACTTTGTGTCCACATTATACCTAAAAACCGCCTCTCCGATATTCCCATAATAGCCTTGCTCCCGAATCTTCTTTGTGCAGACCACCACCTGATCCTCATCAAACATTCGATGAACGACGAGGCCCACATCTGACATATTGTGCCAATGTGCTGACCCGCTTATGTCATACATGGAAGGCACCGGATAGTTACCATCGGCCTGTCTCATCAATTTAGCGGGATGGGCCACAACCCACATTATAATGTTGTGCGCTCTGCAAAATTGCTTACAGGAAGAAATCATATCTCGTATATGTTCATCTTCTCGTTTTCCGGCTGTTCTGGACGCATCTATCTCATTATAGGGGTCTACTACCAAACCATTGATACCATGACGCACACACGCCGCCCTAGCGCGTTCTAATAACCAATTAATATTAGGAACACTGTTCTTGCTTTCGATGAACACAAAATGCTCCTGTATCCATTCTATAGATCGCTTTAGATCATCTTGTGTCATTCGTGCCGTTGGGCCTTCATCAAAATGCTTCCGGCAATACAACTCAGCCAGCCGCCTTATATGATAGGTGGTGGAATGTTCGGGCGAAAAGACACCGAATTTCCATTTGTGTAGTCTTGCCGCATTAACCATTATTTGATCTAGGAAATTCGACTTTCCATGATTGGGTATCCCTGTAACTACGTTAAAGGTCGAGGGCATCAATTTGTAAATTGTATCTAATATACTGAACCCTGTTGAAAACGGCTTTTGTTCTTTGCCTTCGTACAAATCCCAAACTTGGGAAAAGTAATCTTTGGCTTTGTACAACCCGTCAATCGGATAAGGCTCTGCCCCATCTATGCACTCCCGCACGACAACCGCGCCATGATCGACTAAACACTCGTTAGCATCCTTACAATCAACATCATTTAAAGTCGGCCACTTCACACGATAGCAGCGATCCTTACCGAACCTGTGAGCCAGTTCAGCGGCGAGGGCATTACCCGCGTCATCGACGTCCACCGCTATAATGATCTTACGTAACTTTTCCAGCTTGTCGCAATTTGTTAAAGCCGCAAAACGCTTGTCGTCATTTCTAAACGCCGCTTGTTTGGGTGCGCCATCCGGCAAGGTAACAGCATTTTTTATACCCGCCTCATAGCAAGAGAGAACATCCACCTCACCCTCAACAAAAACAGCGGTGTCGCCCGTTATGGAATCAATATTATATAAAGTCCGTTTTGCATCCGGCGTTTGCCGGAATACCTTGTCATAACTACGGTATTTTATATTTACAATTTCGCCATCCTCAACGTAAGGAAACGCAATACAGGATTCCGGCTCTTTACCGAAGCTGTGATTATCCTCATACAGCCTAAATTCGTTAATTGTTTCTTTGCCTATCTTGCGCGACGAAAGGTAGTCAACCATTTTACTCGTCTGTTGCTGTTTTGTCGGCAACACGGGACGGGCTATTTTTTTTGGCTCAAAGCGTATCCCGTTAGATCGCGTTAAGCTATTGCCCGTCCAACCACAGTTATGACAATTCCACACCGCACCATCATTATCTATTGTAACGGATAGCGGGGTGTCGCCTTTGTTTTTGGGCTTGCGGCTATTCTTACATTCTGGACAAAAGGTTTTGTAATTACCAATGTTATACGATTGCAGTTTTATGCCTTGCTCGGCTAACCCATCAACAATCATCCGGCTAGAGAGGCTAAATTTTTATGAGCAACCAATTTTAAGGGGGTGTCAGAATGGCTAACAATACTATTACTATTAATAGTTTCGTTGGTCACTGTGTCACTACCCCCTGTCATTATGTCATGCCTTAACGCGTAACGATTGCTTGTTTGATAGCCCGTAGCCTTAAAATTATTGTGCTTTGAAATTAACCCCTTTTCACAAAGGCTTTTAATAACTCTACAGGCTGTCCGCACTGAACAGAAAGCCTCTTTAGCTATAGTGTCGTAAGATGGGTAACAGTGGCCGTTTTTATCTGATCTGTTTGCTAGAACAATCAAAACCAGCTTTTCGGTACTGCTTAGGTCTGGATGAAGGTCTTGGCTAACACCCGCCGCTGCAAATAAATAAGTAGCACTCATTTTGGCACCTCTTGTTATAGGGGTGACACACTAGCACTATTATCTTTTAGCAAGCAACCCCTAAAAAGGGTCTTTATGGAGAACTACACTTATTAATAGTGCATAGCACTCCTGATTGAGCTTTATCTTGTTCTGTCCAGTAAACGCTCAGGCGTTTAACCATACTGTCATTCTCCACAGCGCCGGATGCCTCTAAAACGTCTAACACTGGTTTAATGTAGTTATCAAGATCACGTTTTCTTTTGTCGGGCGGCGTTATAGCTAATTGAACGGCAACCGGACACGTTATCGGGAACCCGTTTTTTATATCAAGGCTCGCGCAGTTCACCGCTTTCCACCGACGATAATCTGCCGACATGATGGTGCGTTTTGGGCCTATATTGCGATACATCCTATTAGCCGATGGCGGGAAAGATAGCCGCAACACAATAGAATTAGGCGTCATTTCTTTCAATATACGTTTTGAAAATATCGTTTGGCGTCACCATGCCATTTGTAATTTCCATGATCTTTTTCTGCGCTGCTGGCCGTGGATAGCGCTCTCCCCTTGCCCACTTCTCAACTGTCCTAACCGATTCATCCATATTTTCCGCGAGCTTTTCATTAGAGAGATAGCCGTTTTTCATATATTCTCGTAATCTCATATATAAAGCCTTGGTTATTGATGTTTTTATATATCGGGTCTGAGGCTCTTGATCAAGAACTTTTCCGTTGCAAAACCCTTTTTAGGGGTTTAAAATAGTTTTATGATTACAAATTCTCCGTTTGCAACACACGGCATAAATCACTTGAGCGCCTCACAGATAAACAGTTGGGTGGCTAATCCAGCCGGATATTTAGCGCAGTTGGCTGGCATGACTTACACGGTCGGCCCTGCCGCTTGGCGCGGAACAGCATCAGAAGTTGGCATACATGATGTTATCACAGGCGGCGACAACCCATTAAAAAAAGCGCTTGGCAAGTTTGACAGTGAGGCAATAGAAAACGGGCCAATTTACTCTGAAAAGGCGGTAGCAAAAGAGCGGTCTTCTATAACCAATTATATGTTCAATGGCGCGGAGCTATATCGCAACCTTGGAAAACTGGAAGATTACCAAACCAAGATCGTCGTAGAATTTGATGAACTGGAAATTCCCTTTGTTGGGTATGTCGATTTTGTATTTGAAAAAAGTATTAGGGATACAAAAACAACCAATAGAAAACCATCAAAAATAAATGAGAGCGCTTGTAGACAGCTTTCTATTTACGCTCTTGCTTATCCTGATCATCATGTTTGGGTTGATTACATCACACCAAGAGAGGCGGTCAGCTACAAACTCACCAAGCCAAAAGAATACCAAGACCAAGTGCTGAAGATAGCGCTGGGACTTCGGAAGTTTTTGGCACTATCGAATGACCCGCTAGAGCTTTGTTCGATGATACACCCTGACTTTGATGATTGGCGCTGGAACGCCGATATGCAATCACAAGCGAATGAAATTTGGGGGTACAAATAAATGGTCAAAGACATAGGCGGCAATCGCACTGATTTACGGAAACGTATCGATGACTTACGCGAAGCGCTCATTGAAATTAGAGATATTGCACACGTCAGCGAAGCTGCTGAATTTTACGCGATGATAGCGAGGCACGCCTTAGAGGAAGATGACAGGCACATAACAACCAACCAACAAGCGGAAATCCTACCGTTTGAGAAAATACAAGGAGATGAACCTGATGACGTTACCTGATTGGACAATGCTGACGCGGCCATTCGACTCAAAAGAGGTAAAATGGCGGCTTGGGGGCAGAAACATGGCGCTAGCCTACATTGATGCAAGAGTTGTAATGGATCGGCTTGATGAGGTTTGCGGGCCGGAAAACTGGCAGACCAGCCACATTTGCGCTGATGGTAAAACCATTTGCCGGATTGGAATAAAAATAAATGATGAGTGGGTGTGGAAGTCAGATGGTGCCGGTGACACCAAAATTGAAGCAGATAAAGGCGCTGTATCAGATAGCATAAAACGCGCCGCTGTAAATTGGGGTATCGGAAGATACCTTTACCAAGTCAGAGCGGTAAACGTGAATACGGAAAAGCGCGGTAACAAAGATGTCATCAGCAAGGGCAGCTACAATGAACTTGACGCCGCGCTTGAAGAATCCGCTAATTTAAATACTCTGTGGGGACAAAGAAATTCAAAGGTAAACCAGATTGCCGCTGAGATACTACAAAAGGACGGTATTATTCCCACAGGTGATAATAACACGGCTATCGGAAACACCACGGGTGATAGTAATACCGCTGTAGGTGACAATAACACCGCCATCGGAAACGGTGCGTATTCATACACCAAGTTTGATAAAGACGGCGAACCCGTAGCCAACTACACAAATTTTAGATCCTACAAAGATAGCCTAGAGACGGAGAAGTTTGCAGAACACGCACCTTGGCGAGAAGCAACTTTAGCGGAATTTCAGAATATACAGGAATGGGTTGAACAACATCAACCGGACCATTTAGAAAAAATTAACAAGTCTTTAGCCGCCATCGAAAAGCAAATAGACCTAAAGGGAGCGCTTGAAAATGCCACAGTATGATAACACGAATACAGGCCGACTTTTCAAAAACACCGAAGAGTATTCTGTTATTCAAACGGGCAAAATTGACATTGATGGAGAGGAACGCCGTGTGATTGGTGTCAAGCGCCAAAACAGACAAGGAGAGCCAATCGTTGAACTGTACACAGCAATCGGCACTTTGAAACAAGCCGATAAGAGAAATGAAAAGTCGCCTGATGCAATCGGTGTAGTAGAACATCTTAAAGTCAGTTCAGCTAAACGGATGTTCGCCCGAAAACGCACAAGTCAAAACGGGAATGAATACGTTTTTTTATCTTTTGCTGAAATAGCGGATGAAGCGGAACCGCCCAAACAAGAAATAGAGCTTAACGATGAGGTTCCGTTTTGAGATACCAAAACAAAAAACACCTTGGTCATATCCGTGGAATGGTTTGCGCCCTGTTTGATTATTCCGTGGAGTGCATCGGAGCGACCGAAGTGCATCATCTTTTAAAGCCTTGGCATGGAAGTCGTGGGATGGGTCTAAAAGCGAATGATCGAAACGTCATCCCGTTATGTCATTATCATCACGCAATGCTCCATGACCAACGCGGCAATGAAGATTCTTACTGGACAGAATTTCAACAGCAAATTTCTTTTGGACGTGATCTGGCGTTGATGCTGTGGATGCGCTCACCGCACTACGAAACAGGAGAAAGCCATGTCTGATGACCGCGTAATCACAGGGACATACAGTGATTTTAAAATCATTAAAACAAGACAAGTCGCTCAAGTTGTCATTGAAGTGCCGCTTGAAAGATCAAAAGATGTTATAGACAAATTTGGTCTACCGATGCCTAACGAAGAGCTTTGGTTAGCTGTTGCCGCAATCAAAAGCGAGAGGGCGACTGATAACGCTAGAGCGAGTAAAGCCATCCAACAGGCGGGAATCCTCTGCAAGGACCAGACCTTTGGTATATTTCTCCAACAACACAAAAACCTTTCTGATGTAAACCCCGCTGACCACTCGACCATAGAGAACGCTGTCCGCGCCATCACTGGTGTTCGGTCCCGCTCTGAGTGGCGCACAAATGAAAACGGTTTGAATGCGTGGGAAAGGCTTTATCAAGAATACACGCAAATTTAATAAACCCCGATGGGGGGTTGACATACACGTGCAATGTGGTATAATCATTTTGTAATTAGAAATTAGCACAGGAGAAACAAAATGGAAATCGAATACATTGACGGAACCGAGTACACCGCTGAAGACCGCGCCGAAGATAACGGCATTTTTTCTGATATGTATAAAGAGATCAACGGATTCCGGCCACGGGACCATGAATATTTTACCGCCAAGCTGAAGCGCCGAAGTGAAATTTGGGAAACGCTGATAAGGTATGGGGGGTAAAAATGTATAAAAGTTATGGCAGATTTGCCCATCGTTACCGGACCAAATCACCCCAGCGGCGAAACGGTCCAAAAAAGTTTGGGTTGTATGGCAAGCCAAACGCCGCAACAACGCAAGCCCTTAGTCTTAAACGCCAAACCCGCAAGAAGGGACGCACACATGAAACATCCTGATAAACACACTGCCGATTTATTTAGTCTCGCTGAAGGCAAGCGCCTCAGAAACGAAGGCATGGATACAGCAACAGAAGGACGGGAGGGTCTTTTACAGGAAGCGCGAGATATTGCCCGCGCTTGTGCGCGGTACTCTGACGATGGCTGCGCTACCACTGATGATGTCGCCCGTGTGTTTGCTCAACGTGACCTAGATTATTCCTTGTTAGGCAACGCCGCCGGTTCGATATTTAAAGGTCGCCAATGGCTTTTTACTGGGGAATACATGAAATCCACCAGAGCCAGCGCACACGCTAGAGATATTAAAGTCTGGAGACTCCTAGATGCGCAATAACACATATAACATTAACGCTATTCCAACGGAATTTAACGGCGTTACCTATCGCTCACGGCTAGAGGCGCGATGGGCTGTTTTTTTTACAGGACTTGAACATTTAGGGCTTAAATTTCGGTATGAGCCAGAAGGCTATACATTCGACAACACGGCGTATCTTCCTGATTTTTTAGTGTGGGTTGATAGCGGTACGCAGAAAGAAGCCTTTCCACTAATTGATATTGACCGCGAAGAACGGATGCCAAAACATTATTTTGAGATTAAGCCAGAGGGCTTTAAGTCAGACAAGGCTTGCAAATTTAATGAAGCGTTACGCGATGAGTGGGAGAAAACAAACCCTGATGGCCAATGGTATGATTGCGAAACTCTTTGCGGAGACCCTAAAACAGTGGTTACAGGTCACTTTATGCGATGGAATGAGAAAGTAATAATAGATCCCTTTGTGTACGCATATTCTTTTGAAGCCAAAAAAGAAAAATACGTCGAGACAGGCGGCAATTTTTTCTGCCCCCGCTGTTTTGCCTTCCTTGAAAATCCCAGCGTACTCAACAGCGATGATTGGCAACAACGATGGGATAGTCAGAGCGGCCCTGTACCACGAGCGTATCAGCTAGATATGAGAGAAGAGATCGATAGGTCCACGAACAAAAACCCTCAAAGTTATTGGAAGAGCAGTCACACTACTTTCTGGATTTGCTTCGCCTGCGATATGACAACCAGTTCATTTGAAGGGCCGCTAACTGGTTTAAATAATTACAGCCGTCCGTTTTATTCATACAAAGGGTGGATGGGATCAAATATTCAAACAATCGACCAGATTACAGAAATGGATATAAATTTAGAAGCTAGACAAGCTAGCAATTACCAATTCGGGGGGAGATAAATGAGAACCCTTTTTATACTGGCGCTATTGCTAGCGGGTTGCGGTTCACCGTGGAAGCCTGTCATGGACCCACGCGCCTCTAAGGAACCCCGCGAAATAATACGCGATACTTTAGAATGTGAGCGCTTGCTTGCAGAAGTCGACCCCTACGGCGGCGTTCCACTGGCTTGGAGAGCGGACACCGTTTTCTTGGGGGTAAAGGTTTGCTGGTGGGATTGCGGTAAACACACAACGCCATCCACATACAATCCGATGTTTGCCTGTCTGACAAATCGAGGCCATTCAATAATCAACTGGAAATGAGGAAATCATGCTGAATACTTTAATGCCGTTTGACCAAATTGACCTAACACCGATACAGTTTCCAGTAGCGCTCGCACCCATTGATGGGGTGCCGGAAGCTAGATACAAAAAAGTTATTCGCACAGACATGGATGCGCCGGATAATTTTATGGGCATGGCGGGATCACGTTATAAACCAATCAGCCACGAAGAAGCATTTACTCACGCCATTGATAATTTAAAAAAACAAAACCTTAGTTTTGAAGGAGCGCAAGGTCGGCTTGATGTTTCTGGCAACGGTGCGCTGGCAAAGATTGAGGTCGAGTTTCCAGCCCATAGGCGCACAATAGGAGATCAGCCGATACACGTTAAATATGTAGCTAGAAATAGTTTAAACGGAGTCTGGCGCTATCAATCGTTTTTTGGGTGGCTAAACCAGATTTGTTTTAACACATTGGTCAGCGGGGAAAAGCTCGCCTACTTTTCCAACAGACACACCAACCGCTTTGATATAGATGCGGCTAACGACAGTATTCGGACGGCGGCTAAACTTATAACAGAGCCAAACAGCGAAACGCTTAGATGCTATCGCGCATGGTGGCATAGTCCTATTACTGATGATGAAGCGCGGGATGTTTTAAAAAGCAGTATAGCAAAATCCAACGCTACACCGGATCAAGTAATGGATGGGGTATCTGGACAAAACACCAAACAATTAACCCTATTGATGGATAAGTTCCGCCATGAGGCCACGCACATTAGAGGGCGCGGCGATTATGGACGGAACCACGCACAAGGAACCTTATGGGATTTGTTCCAAGCAGGTACAAGCTGGTCAACGCATTTAGAGGATGTTCTTAAAATAAAGAATCAGCCAGTGGTGCAGCAAAAGCGAGAGGAAGCAGTCAGAAAAATGGTATCGATGAAGAAGTGGAAAAAACTAGAAAACCAAGAGGCGCTAGCGGCGTAGAAAGGATTAGTCATGGGTTTTTTAAAATGGTTATTTCATAAGGCTCCTACCAAAAACGCTAAATATGAAAGAGGTCATCGAATTAAAAAGTGGGGGAAAACCACAAGAGGGGGCAACCGGATACTCTGCCCTCGTTGTAACTATGATGTCCTAGTCCGTGACTATACTTGGATGCAAATGGTTTGTCCCAAATGCCACGAAAAAAGCCATAAATATGATTGGTACGAGACAAAACAATAAGCAAAAAAAATAAAAAAAACCCCGTTTAGGGGTTGACACTGTGGCTTACCTTGGGTATATTACAATTATGGAAACGCACACAGAAATTACGGAGAGCAAAATGGAACAAGGCTTTATACTTCTTAAAGACGGCGAAATTGTGAGCAAGGAAGAAGATATTGGCAACGCCTCAGAATTAAAGATGGTGTTATCTGAAATGAACCCTAATTCTAAAATTGAAATAAGAGAGTTTATCGGCTGTATGATATCGAGTGAATAAATTATTTCAACTGTTGCACACAGAAACCAAGGAAAGCAAAATGGAAACCAAAATAAAAATGCTTACTTTGATTGCAACTGGTAAGAGTTCTGTGGATGACGCCACTCCGCTGTATCTTTGGGGTTATGGTAATTCCAAGTATGAGATAGAGGCTCAGATGAGCAAGTCCTTCACCGAAAGCGAAGTGTTGAATACCTCTTATGAGGATGCCCTAGAAAAATTTGAAATGATGGTTAATACAGTCAATTTTGCAGAAGAATTGAGCGCCACAAATGGAATATGAAATCCGCGCTTATTGCCAAGATTGCGGGGGTCAAGGCGAGGTAACGTGGGGCAACCCTAACAACCCTTCGGCTAAACTCCACTCGTGTCGCCCATGTGAGGGACGCGGGGTGATAAAATACCGTGAAGACTACGACTCTAACGAAGATGCACAAGCCGATTACCCTGACGCCTTTTCAATTACCTGTATTGCATCAGAAAGGACGCACAATGGAAACTAAACCGGACAACCCCTTCATAATGAAGGCGGGTCAAAAAAACCTTTATAACCAAATAGAACGAACCCATCACTGGCAACGGCGTGATATCCGATGGTGGGGTACACGCGCTCTAGAGTTTGTAATCATGGGGGGCGGTCTGATAATGATCTTTTTGCTGTATGAAATTCTCGAAGCGTGGATTGTTAGCCCCAACTAGGGGTTTACTTTTCCGTAAAACCTGTTATTCTGTCACACTACACGCACAAAGGAGCAAGCAGATGAAACACAAAAAAATAGCTGACCATTACATTTTCGCAGTTTTGGATAATCATATCCGACAGCTTGAACAGCACTACGGTGACATTGTAAACGACCACGAAGAATTTGGATTTGACACGGGTTCGGTGGATACGCCGATTGGAAAAACAGATCGGCGCAGACTGCTAACACAGATCACTAAGAAGATTGACCAACTGCGTGATCGCGTAGAAGCTACGTAACACTAAAGGAGCAAGCACAATGGAACAACTAAACAATATTTATTTAGATGCTAAAACCGCTACAAATAATCCCATGAAAGAGCGGTTACGTGATGCCGAAAACGACCACAACCTGCTAATCGACATAAACAGCGACCTTCTGAAACTGATGTCTAAAGTGTCGGCACTTGATAATGATGGGGCGCTCGCTCGCCCAAACCTGCCAAACAACGTGCTGAACGCAAACAAAAGGGATGCAGAAAAAACGCGGTCCGCTGAGAAAATGATGGGCTGTAATTTTTCAAGAGAAAAGTGGGCGACGCTGCCGCTGGTATTGGATGCGCTGGATAATATTCAGTACAACCTGCTAGAGATGCACCTAAACCACGTTGAATATGCGGTAGATAAGCTGGATTATCTCTCTGAGGAGACGGCATGATGACCGCCGCGATGGGAACTGTTTGGGAAAATTTTGAAAAATCTTGTTTCATAAAGAACCCGAACCCGCCACGACAAGGGATGCCTACTATTTTCCAGCGTCTTACGGAGGCGGTCAAACGGGGGGACAACAATGAAACAGCGAACTTGTTGACATTGTGCCGCAAGGCAAGGGTTGATAGCTCCCAGATACTTTATCGTTTTGAATACGCCCACCGCCCAATAATGGAAGCAAAGTCCAGAGAAGCGGCGAAAAAAAAGTTTGATAGTTTTAATTATGACATTAAAGGAGATGTGATAGTTAAATACGAATACGACCGGAGAGGTGAAGTTTCCACCGTGCAACTCGTTAATCGGACCCCCGAAGACTCTGGATAGGGGGTTCACCATGTTTAATAAAATTAACGACGCCGCGCCGCCATATGACGAGTGGGTGGAAGATTTGAAAATCCGGTGTGGCCTGTATGATATGCCTGTTCCTAATCGCAAAGAGCTAAGGGCCAACCATAAAATAGAAACTAAAAAGGAGGTCTATGAAGGGCTTGGATATCGACTAAAGGTAACGCGTAATTTATCCGGTATGCCGTACAGAGACACACCAGCGATAGTAAATCTAATAAACGACCACCTAATATGGGTTGAAATAAGCCGCTTAGATGAATTGCCTGTCACATCATGGGAAGACAAGCAAATGATTAAAAACTTTATCGGTGGGGAAGATGTGGAAGGGGTAGAACTTTACCCCGCCACTGATCGCGCTCTTTATGACGGCCAAAGCTGCCACCTGTGGATAATGAAACGTAATGATGCTTTTTTTCCGTTTGGCTTCCCCGCGAGCATTAGCAAAATAAAAGAGAAGATCAAGGAGGAAGCGGATGCAACATAGCCCAGATAAGGATACCCAACACGGGGCGTTAACGTTCAGTGCCAGCGATTTACGCCTAAATGACTTTAATGCCAAACAATTTATTGATTTACACAGATGGGTTGAACCCGCGCAGGGTCAATTACAGAACGATGGTAGCGCGGAAACAAGTGTAGATACAAAACGCCGAGATGTTACTGTCTACCCTCTCCATGAAGTCTTTAGCGTAAAAGCCTTTGATGGCTTGCACAAAAACCACGCCTACCGCAAACTTGTGGAATGTATCAATCACATAGCGGATGAGGCAAACAAAACCTTCAACTATTGGATATATGGGCGCGATTCTGAAGGTTCTCACACTATCGGCAACGGCTATGAGTCCCTGCAACTTTTAAAATATGAAGCCCCGTCTAACGGCTATGATTGGCACCATGACCTTGGCAACGGTGAAGCTGCGTACCGCAAGATAAGCATATCCTTATTTCTAAGTAATGATTATGAGGGCGGTGAATTTTGCCTCTTTGATAAAGGCGAAGTTGTTGCGCCGTCACCAACGGGGAGCGCTGTGGCGTTTAGTTCTTTTGTTCCTCACCGCGTCAAACCTGTAACAAGGGGTATCCGCTGGTCAGTTGTGGCTTGGATAGGTGGCCCACGGTTTCAATAGACCGATAAACGCGTTTTAAGCGCCATACAGCCTACTTCTTTAGTTTTTGGGTGCTACCCTACCAAACGGGGCGTTTTATTAACTGTTGCCCTTTTCTTTCATAAAGATACCTGCCGCAACAGTAGCCGCCGCTAGTATCATGAAATACAGCCCGCCTTGCGGGATAATGATTGAAAGCAATATAGCCCCAATCCCCACAGCGCACCATGTCGTAGGTTCAACAATTCGGCTCTTAATCCAATCCATTATTTACCTCGTAAGTATTGGATACTGTAACTGCCTAAAGCCTACATTCGTTTTGTGCTTAAAATCAACTGTAGATACATATTTTTTTGCTATGATCCGGTGAGGCTGGCAACAGTAAGGGCTAAAAGACACGCCCCAACCATCCAAGCAAGTTTTTCCCACCGCTTCCTGTTTACCTCTTGTGCCAGCGTAAGCCGCGCCAAGGCATCTCTAGTTTCGCCCCAGCGTGAGCCACAAGTCCTCTCATGCTCGACTAGTTTGGCGGCAAATTCCCGCATTTCGGTGTTCGTAGCGCTTGCCAATTCCATAGCTTCAGCCGCCGTTATCGGTTTTTCTGGCATCACATCATCCCATCGACCTTGTTATTCTATCGCAAATTAAAAAATAATCTAGCCTTTCTGTTTCCACGGCATAGTCACCCCGCCTATCGCGCACAATCGGGCGATCTCTTTTTGCCCCCGTTCCGTGACATGGGGCAAGCCGCCGTTAGGGATAATCATTTTTGTAATCATTAATTCTTTTTCTACGTCACTATTTAATACTAACGTTTTATCTTTGCCCATTTCACACGATACAAACGTCAGAGCTAAAAACCGCCTTATTTGTGTGGGGGTTAGGCGAGCGGGTTTCACTTCTTTTCGCTCTTTTCTGGCTTGGGCTTCGGGGCGACAGCCCTCTCATAATAAATGATAATCTGCTTCTGTTGCTCTATATAGCGTTTGATATCTGCCATATTAAGGGCCAATGTCTCGTAATCCCTGACACTCATCGAATAAAACAGAAAATTCCCATTGTATTTTTTAAAGCGCTTTTTGAAGTCCTCAAAATTCTGTTCTGTAACGACAAACCAAGTTATGTCATTCAGATCAAGCTGACGCGGCCTGTTTTGTGTAGGGATAACACGGTCAACCTCAACCGTCTTTACCTCAATACGCTTCAGTTTATCCCAACTGCTACAGCTACTTAGTAGGAGGGATAAGAGTAATGCGCCTAAAACTCTCGAAAAGTTTTTGTGTTCCACGGTTTATCTTTTCTTCCACTAGCTTGGGTTTCTGTAGGCTCAAGCGGCTAAGATTATGCTTTCGCAATTTGCCAATGAGCTTGTTCCTGTAGCTTTCAGCTTTCTGTAACTTTGTTCCTAAATCCTTATTCAGTTTGCGGTATTTATCCGCATCTTCGACAAGAGCCTTGATTGTACTATCTTGCGCCTCTTTAGCCTGTTCTAGCTTAACGGTGTTTTCCGTTAATATTTTGATCTTGTTTTGCGTATCCTTATAATAGTAATAACCGCCGTATCCCACGCTGCCCACCAGCCCCACAATGAAAACAAGAATGTATATTTTTATCATCATTTTTTGAATCCCCGTACAAGCATAATAATGATGATGAACAAAAGACCAATTATTATAACTTCGCCGCTACTTAATTGGATCAAAGCCATCATCTACTTATTTCTTAGCGCTCATGTAAGCGGTCATGCCCATATAAGCGCCGACAACGCCAGCCATCCCTATATAGAAAGTGGCAAAAAGAGATCCCAAGGCATTTATCCTTGAGTCTGGAAAGATAGGAAGAAACACAAGGCCCGTAAAAATAAGCATGGCAATTAAAGAAATCCACGCCATCCGTCTTTGTGCATCTGCTTTCTCTTCAGCCGTTTCCGCCTCATGGATTGCTTTGACAGCCGCTAGCTCCGCGTCACTGACTACGCCATCGCCATCTATATCATACTGATTATAGTGGCTGTCTTGTTGTAATGATTTTTTGTTTTTAGGTGGTTTCTTTGCCGCTGCTTTTTTTGCCGCCATAACACTACTTCCTTAATATTGGATTATCTAACGCCCGCTTGATTGCTTTGCGTATCCTTTTTTCCAGAGCATCTAACTTTGTATCTACTTGCATGATTTTAGAATCAAAGCGGTCATTAGCGGAATTAATCTTAGTATCCATGCGTGTTGACGCTGATTCTACGACTTCTCTAACGTGCTTTTCGTTTTGAGTTGTTAAAGTTCTTAGATTTGTTTCCGCACTCCGCATAATACCGCGAAGCTCTGCATCTGTTGTTCTTACCTGTTTGCTTATTGTCCCAAGACTTGCATATATCTTATCTGCTTCTCCCCGTGTATCTGCGCGGGTATTCCTAGCAATAGTCTGTATTTCGCCAACCCTGTTACGAAGTGACGCCACTTCACGACGCACTTCTGTCATTGTTTTTCTCATAACGGCGAGCTTTTTATCAAAGCCACTTAGATCGGGCGCTGTATACGTTTCAATCTTGTCTCGCATATCCATATAGTCTTTATAAAACTCAAACCCCGCCCAGAGGCCACCCCCAAGCGTTGAAAGCAAGGTAAAGACTAAAACTAGCTTCCCGCCTTTAAATTTGACGCCGCCTACATCTACTTCAGCCATCTTTAATAACTTTCTTCAAACGGTTTTCTATGGCGGGTAGAAGTCTTATCCCACAATAGCCTATCACAAAGGCGATGGCTGGCCCCCACGTCATATCAAGGGCAAAATGTTTCATTATTGGAGGTATAAAAAATTCCGCTGCAATCCAACCTACAATTAGAGCGATAGCGACATCTTTCAGTGCTTTCAGGTTAAATTGTTTTTTCGTAAGGACATTGGCTGCTCCTCCACATCCTGATGCGAAGATACAGCAAAACTTAGCCCCTAGTGTTTGAATTAAATATTCCATCTATTTTCTCCACTGGCTCTCTACCAGAGCATCATGCGCCCCGTTAGATGTGCCAAAAAAAACGTAACTTTGTGATGGGTCTACGAGGCTTGGGCCATCCGGCACGCCCCTTGCATCCCAAAACTTAACCCCATCCGGCAAGCCTTTTTGTTTTAACAAGCCGCTTGTCTGGGCAATCATCCCCATTGCTACCATTGTGACCGTTTGGGCATTGGTTCCATAACGCTGTGATGGCGCTATTCTAGATACAACTACCTGCGCGGCCCTCGCCGGAGACATACGAACCTTTGTTTTTGTGCTTTTGCTGGCCTTAGAAGCCGCTTTAGGGCCACTTGATGGCTTCGCCGCCCCACTTGTGCCGCCACTAGACTCGCTAGCGCTTGTTGCGGCGCTTTCCTCGTTTGCTTCGGATGAATTTTCCGACGTGCTACTCGCCTCTGTTGTGGTGTCTCCCGTTGATTCGTTATTGCCCGCTTCTGCTTCTATCTCTGCTTCCGCTTGGGCTTCCGTTGTGCTTTCGGCGTCGGATGGCGCGGTATTTGCCTCAACTGTCGGCGCTGTGGGGGTTTCTGGCGCGGAAGGGGCTTCTATATCGGCAGTAGGGGCTGTTTCCGACGCATTGCCGCCCGTCGAGGTGTTAGCGGGCATATTTGATATAGATGGCGTTGTAGGGGGCGCTGTGGACGTTGTTGTTGTAGTGGTTGGCAACGCGACCTCCGCTATCTCAATAACCTGCTCCTGAACTATTGTTTCATTCTGGTTAATGATATCGGTATCTTGTTGCTGCACCAGAACCGTCTGGTAATCTATTGTAAGGCTTGGATCAGAAAACTGCGGCCCATAAAATCCGTAAGGATAGCCCGCGTCGATACCGTATAGTGAAAAAACCCCCGATAGTACGCCATAACTATTTTCCGCGACCGTATCAGTATAAGTAAAATCTTTTATACCGGACCACGTTAACTCTTCCTCATGGATAAAGGTTTCGACAACCGTTCCGTCATCACTAAGAGTTATTGTTAGCTTGAAAATATCACGACAATCCCTGCTTTGCATAACATTCGTACAACTATCCAAATGTGAGTTACTTACATGACTGTTAATCGTAATCCCGCTGTTCAGTGTGAAGCCTTGTTGAACTTCTTTTTCTGTTAAAGGAACATTGAAACTTGATGTGTAGGTTCCACCACCACCCTGTGTTCCACTTGTGCAATATTTACCTTGCTGACACCCGCTACCTGTTCCGTATGATGTGCCGCCAGAGGCAGTCATATTTCCCATCGAACCCGCTAGGTTGTCTGTAGTTTTATTTTCTGCTTTTGCAAAATTAACAAATAACGCTGCTGAAAGACCGATTCCCGCTAACAACAGAGAAATATAAAGGAAAACAATCATTAATATTGTACGTGCTTTCAATGGTTGTATTCCTCTGGCTTGTCGTCATTGTTGCCATTCTTTTCTGCTTCTTTTCTTTCTTCCTCCTCTAATCTTTTTTGTTCCGCTAATTCCGCTGCTTTAACGGCATCCAATCTTATTTTCGCCCCTTCTGGTGCTTCTTGTGGTTTTGCTAGCCACATAGCCTTTGCTTGATTGCCGATCTTGCCCCCAAACGGGCACGGCGTCCCCGCCGACCACATAGCATCAAACACCCGCTTATCTTGGCAAAGCAGGGAAACACCTGCCACCTTGAGACCCATGCCATACAAAGATCTGGCAAGTTTAAGCCTTTCACAATTTTTATCTCTGATAGTCGTGCCGCCACTAACGCCAAAAATGCTGGTTTGCATAGCACCAGAAACACCTGTTACGCAAACATCCGAATTATTTACAACAACACTTGGAGAGCTTGCAGTTGATGGTGTTTTATCAACAACAGTATTGCCCGATGAGGTGGATACGGTGTTGCTGCTACTTGAAACTGTACTTGAAACTGTTGACGACGTAACTGTGTCCACTGCATAAGAATGAAATGGAAATAACAAAATAATAAGCAACAATAATATTCTGGCCATTAGCCTGACTTCATTAATTCAGAAAGTTCTGTTGCTCTGCCCCCAACCTGCTCTGCCCAACGACTATCTAACATTTGAGAAGCTGCTTCTTCCCAATTTCCACTTTCAACAGCCGACAATGTATTTTTAAATTTTAATAATCCTGAAATTCCAAGATTAAAAGCCATATTTGTTAAAATATTTCTTCGGCACTCATCAAGAGAATCAAACCAGGAAAGCTCTCTAGAAAGACTCTCTTGAAAATCTTTTATATCATTATCAAGAAGATACATAGCCTCTTCTTCTGTTACACCTTTGCCCTCTAAATTTCTCCCTACACCTATTGTTTTATAACCAGCTGGACAATCATAAACTGTTAATCGTAAACCTTCATGACGAATCAATTGTTCTTTTAGATCTTCCATAACATACCTGCCATAAGCAAAATTACAGCACCAGCAGAGCTTATCAAAATAAGCTCAAGACGTTTTATACGCTCAATTGTCTCTTTCCACCTTTCGGCACAAACAGCTTCATGAGTATTTAACTTAGATTCAACATCTTTAGCTGTAGTCATCTACATACTACCCTGCGACGTATGCTTTGCCAGCCGTAACCGCATTCGTGTAAGACGTTTTGGTTTTACTGGAGTCTTTATACCACTGTTTTTTTGCTTGAATTTCAAGATGGTCTGTGTTGCGCGTGACCATAAGTTTGACTTCAGCAGCAGAACCACAAAGTGCCAGTGCATCTGTGTCATCTGCAATAGTTGAGTTGATAAGATTTACGCTGTCATCCATAGCGGAAAAATGTGCGGCAATTTCTTCCGCTGTTAGTTCTTCAGCCATTTACTTGCTCCTTAGTATCATCAAATAATTCAGCCGCTTCAGGGTCTTTAAAAGAATCAATCAACGCATTCATAAAACTGTCTAAAGCTACGTTGATTTGATCTAACTGGAATTGCTGTGTCTGACGCTTAACTTGAAGATCTTGCACTTGAGCAATCCAGTATTTCTGCTGATCTGTAAGATCATTTGGATCGTATTCTGTACCAGCAATGTTAATTACATTTGTTTCATTATCAGCCATTTAATTTTTTCTCCAATTCTTCGACTTTTGCGGATAGTTCCTGTACTGCCTTGATTAAAGGCACTACAAACATCTCTCTTGATAAATCTTGTGATCCATCATCATTCTCAAGCCAGCCTGTAAAGTTTGGATTACCATGCTTATCCATAGCAGATTTAACTTCTTGCGCCATCATTCCATACATCAAGACATCAGTATCTTTTTTGTTTATTTCAGAGTAATGCCTAGTTAATTCTTTTGGAACTTCATTTGAAGGCTTCCAATTATACGTCTTAGTTTGCATATCATTTATAAAATCAAGACCAAGAGTATTGTCGTTAACATTTGTTTTTAATCGCTCATCTGAAGACTGAGCCCAGTTAGCATTTGATGTAAAAGTATTCTGAACAATATTGCCAGATTTACCAAAAGCAAATGTATTATCCCCTGGCGAAGTAAAATTTTGGCCTAAGACAATTTGGTTGGCAGCACCCGTTGCGCTAACATCACAAGCAGCACCAACAACCGTATTTCCAGCTCCTGTTGTAATTGTATCACCAGCCGCTTGTCCCACAACGGTGTTGTAACTACCCGAAGTTATTGCATTCCCAGCATTGTCACCGATAGCTGTCACATCAACACAGCTAGTTCCTGCACCAGCAGCGTTTACTCCCATTGCTACTGTAGTAGCTGCCGTTTCCATGGCATCACCACAATGATAGCCTACTAGAGTAAGCGAATCGCCTGATATATTCGATAAGCCAGCATCTTTGCCTATTGCAACGCAGAATTGAGCATCTGTAAGAGCGCTAAGAGCTTGGTAGCCAACACCAACATTATGATTTCCTGTTGTACAAGCATCTAACGCACCAGAACCAACCGCTACATTGTTGGCTCCTGTTTCATTTGCTCCTAGTGCGTGCATCCCAATAGCAACAAGATCACCAGCAGTTGTAGTTGAATCACCAGCATAGGCTCCTACAAAAGTATTGGTGCTACCTGATGTTAGTGCAGCACCAGCATTATGTCCTAAAATGACGTTATTAGAGCCTGATGTGAGTAAAGTTGCCGAACTATTTCCTACTGCTACGTTAGTTGTTCCTGTGACAACAGCATCCATAGCCCACGCACCAATGGCGACATTATTAGTGCCTGTAGTCGCACCAGCCAAAGCATCATAACCAATTCCGATACTTGGTCCTGTGCCGCTGGCACTTGCTGTCAATGCACTAAGAGCTTGGCTTCCGATAGCAATGCAATTTTGCGTGCCAGCCGCCGATGCGTCCAGAGTATTATAGCCAATCGCAATATTGCCAGTGGTTGTTTCTGCAGCACCTAACGCTCCTGCTCCTATCGCTACGTTATATCCACCAGTAGTTGCTGCATCACCCGCTCCCTGACCAATAAAAGTGTTGTAAGCTGCTGACGTATTTGCGCCACCCGCATAATCACCAACAAATGTATTGTATCCTCCAGTAGTATTTGCATCACCACAATATGCACCCACATAGGTGCAACCCACTCCACCATTATGTAAGTTCCCAGCATTATATCCTATGGCAGTTATGGATGATCCTGTATCTTCAGATGAAAGAGCATAAGCTCCAAAAGCTGTATTGTTATCACCTGTCGTTATTGCATCGCCAGCAGCAGCACCAACCAGAGTATTTCCATTGGTAGCTCCTACCATTGCATAGCCCGCATTATCGCCTATAACTACATTAAGATTTCCTGTAATATCCCCACCAGCAGCAGCATTATCACCTATGATTATATTTTGACTACCTGTTGTGAGTGCTGCTCCGGCATTATTCCCCACTATGACGTTTTCAGAAGCAGTAGTCATTGTTGTGCCAGCCGACTGACCAACAATGACTGATGTATGACCTGTTGTTACAGCATCACCTGCGTTTAACCCTATAATGACGTTGCTGTATCCTGTGTTTATTGCAGCACCAGCACCAGAGCCTACAAGTACATTATTATCTCCTGTTGTAATTGCAGCACCAGCATTGTAGCCAACACAAGTTGTATGATTAGCTCCATTAGCTACTTTCATAGCATAACTGCCCACAGCAGTATTGTAACCTTCAGTATCTTCAGTCAGCAGAGCTTCATATCCAATAGCTACTGTATGGACACCTGATGTTAGTGCGCCACCAGCACCGTAGCCAACGGCAGTTATTTGCGAACCAGTAGTTATGGCATCACCAGCCGTTGCTCCCACAATTACATTAGAAGCTCCAGAAGTAATAGCTGAACCAGCATTGTAGCCAACGGCAGTATTATTGGAAGCCGCGTAAGAGCCACCACCTAAAGCATTAGAGCCGATGCCTACGTTATTACTCTCTGCGTCAAAACCATCACCAGCGGCATATCCAATCAGGACATTGTTATCTCCTGTCGTGATAGCTGTGCCAGCTTCATCGCCAACTGTTACATTGTAGTTGCCGCCTGACGCAATTGAGTTACCTGCGTTGACACCTGCGGCGAAGTTGCTTGTGCCAGAGGTTGCTTTTATTATATCGCCTGTAAAAGTTGCGTTACCGTCAATCGCCGCTACGCCTGTACACTCTAGCGTTCCAATTTGAAGGTCTGCCAGAGCATCAGTTACGGCTGCGCCACTTCCGGCACCATCGCAATAAACAATGACATTTTTGCCATTTTGAACAGTAACATTTGCCCCAGAACCTTGGGAAAGAATAACAGAGTATGGGCCACTTGAACCTGAATCGGTAGTTGCATTTTCAATAATAAACCATGCTTTAGTCGTATTCGGAGCTATCGTGACTGTATTGTTTGCACCTAAGGCTCCTGTAAATTTAATTACACGATACATGCCGTCTTGAAGATTTTCTGTTCCTGATCCAGGAGAGGCTTCTCTAACTGTTAGGGTTTGCGTAGTTCCCGAAAGAGAAACTGAGGTGTAGGCTGCTATCCGATCTAAAATGTCAAAGTTGAAATTTGTTGTGGCACCCCACGTCCCTGACTGATCGCCAGTGGCCATCTCCTCGATGCCAAAATTTGTCGTATAAGATGAAGCCATTTTATGCTATCCTTATTATTGCATTAGCTCCAGCTGCAGGGAAAATTATAGTAAAAGTTCCTCCAGCAACTGTGAAATCACCCCCAAAAGCTAGAACCGCAATAGCTTTGTCGCTATTTGTATCATTATAAATTAAAGCACCATTTGCTGTGAATGATGCACTCGTCCAACTTGGATCTGCCGCATCAAAATAGGCAGTAGTTCCGCTTGTTCCAACTGTGGTACTTGAAAGAGTTGCTCCACCAGCTGTGTAACCAGTACCAGAAATTTCATTGCTTGTTGAATAAGCAGTTGTTGATGCACCCAAACTAGCTGAACTTGTGTAAAGAGCAATTTTTATTGTATCAGCAGCAAGATCATGCTGTTCATCTAATATCTCAGACTTAAAACTTGTGCACATCGCTTGTGATATGGCCATCATATGCCTCCATTATATTCAATAGTTCTATCTCGAAGCATTTCTTGTTGCATAAGCTGCACTGCTTCATCAAACTGCGCTTTATATAAAGTTACTGTTTCTGGAGCTTTTAGAAAAGCACTACTTTCATATAAACAAGCACTTAAAAGCACATTTTCTGCATTATTGCCAATCCAATTGGTTGTATTGCTAGAAGAAAGGCCAGTTATTGGCTTTATATAATCAACAGCATAGTCCAAGGTTGCACTTGGAGTTGGTGCTAATGTTATTACTAAATCAGAAGAACCAGCATTCTTCGTACTAAACATTATTGGTGTACCAGTTGAGCTTGAATTCGGCCAATAATCTCTCAAATAAGAGTCAACTCTGTGATTTAAATAGGAAATCTCAGAACTTACTGTTACGGAAACATTTCGAATTATCCTTGCGCTGGTTATTGTGTATTCAGAGGTTCCAACAACCAAATTTCCAGTTGCTATTGATCTATAACAAGGAAGATTTGGCAATCTTTGGAAGATCATAGACTCAGCTTGACCAATTATTTGATCTATTGATGTATCAAACTCTGTGCTATCATCTTCCAGAAAGTTTTTTATGTTTGTTGTCAATGTTGAATAATTCATTTAATTACCCCAAGTGTCCTCACCCCAAGTCTCCTGGCCCCAGCCTTTAACAGCTATTGTTACTGTTCCAATTTGACCTGTTCCTGTTACACTTGTTTCAGTTAGTGATATTTGCACATTCGCACCATCAGTCTCTCCAAATGCTCCAATTTGACCTGTACCAGCAACACCAGTTTCAGTTATTGAACCAGAACTAGTAAATGTTCCTATTTCACCTGTACCAGCAACACCAGTTTCAGTAATGTTAAGAGAAACTGTTATTGTTCCTATTTCACCTGTACCAGCAACACCAGTGTTCACTTCAGAAGTGGAAAAAGTTATTGCACCTATTCTTCCAATTGCTCCTGCACCAACATTTGGTGTTTCATAAGTTGTTGCATCAAGTGACGGATTTCCATAAAGAGATGTGCCTGTGTTCGTATTAAATCCATCAAATGCTAAATTTATTATTACATTTTCAGGATCATTGTCTGGTCTTGACTTAAAAAGTGCTGTTGCATCTATTATATTTTTTGGAGGATCTAACTGTGGATGCTTTGGTTCATATTCATCCGGAGCAACTCTGAGGCCATTCCACTCTGTTTTTAAATTACGATAAGGAACACGAAATCCACTGCGATCACTTATCGCAAGAGACCTTTTTCCTTTAGCGTAAATAGCCATTAGTAAAAATTTAGTCCTGTTGGTTTAACACGCAAATTTACATTCTCACCTTCTTCATCAGAAGCCTGTGTAAAAGACCGTTCATAAAGATCCCAAAGACCAGTTGAGCGATCTGGGGAAAATTTAACAGATAATTTCGCAGCAAGACCAGCACAAAGAGCATCAGTCCAACGATATGGAATATCTGCATCTTGATTTGACGCAGTAACATCATCAGGTTGGAAAACTCCATAATAACGTATTGAATCAGTAGCATTATCAGGAACTTGCCAAACTGTCATTGTAGGTGTGTACTGACGATCAATCATATACTGGGAAGAAACACCTGTATCGGATTTATTTGGAAGTTGATTGTATTCTGATATTGATATTCTTACCATAGATTGGTCTGTTGATGTAGAGCCAGATACCTTTCTGTAAACAACATCTATAATATCAACAAGGCCAGCATCAAGAGTATAAGCTGCTTGATCAGCAACAAGAGTCACTGTTTTATAACCAACAGTCCAGTAATTCCAACCACGATTAGACCATTCAGAAAATAAAAGATTAAGGCTTCTTCTTGCACTTACGGCATGCATCCCTGTCCTTGTTTGGGCATCAATACCGCAACGCTCAAAAGCCTCATCAATTATTTCTTCAATATTTGGCCTATAAGCTACAGTGCCAGATGTTGCCATATTAGTACTCTTTTATTAGCCTGAAAACTATTTGATATGCATCTGTTGTTGCACCAGCACCAGTTGTTGTAAATTTAATGTCACCAGTTGGACTGCTTCCATAAGTAGTAGTTTTTGGCAAACCACCAAAAACAGAATAATCTTGATAACCTGATTGATTTTCATCAAGATGAAGAATAATAACATCTGTTCCTGCATCTGCAAGAACTTCAACAGTCATTCCATATATTGTCCACCAAGCCTCAACAATCCTGACAGCAGCACAGCTTTCTCCTGCATCATTCTTATCAAGGCCAGAAACATCAACTTTTAGAACCGCAGATTCATTTCCAGTATCAACATACTGATATTGAAATGCATAAACTACTTGGCGATCATTTTCGCTAATTTTTGTCGAAGTTGTGATGTCTGCCATATTTTAACTCCAAGAATTGGAGCAGGTTAGACACCTGCTCCATAAAATTCTAATTTTAGCTATCCGCGAAAGGAGTCGCAATTGTTCCGGAGCCAACCAGAACACCTTGAACAAGATATTCGTTATCAGCAAGAGCTGTTATTTCAAGATAAGAGAATTTATCTCCACCTTGTGTCCCACCATTCATAGAAATAACATCATTTGATGAACCAGGAATAAAGATCTTATAGCTACCATCAGTAACACCAACAGCTAAAGATCCTAAGAACTTATCAGTGCCATCTGTTTTTATATCAAGATCTGTGGCATCTGTTCCTATAAAGAATCTGTAAACAGCTCCAAGTTGGTTGTCTACATTTGGATCATCTGGTCCAGCGTTTGCGCTTTTAGAATCAGCACTGATGGTTGGCAATGTTACTGCACCATCAGCATCATTTATTTCAATTAATTTTCCTGCATGGTCAGCAAAAGTTAAAGTTGTTTCAGAAGTAATATTTACAACTGCATCTGGTCCAGCTGATATGAATCCTCTCAAGGAACGAACTGGTCCTGAAAAAGTAGATCGAGCCATTTTACAATCTCCTGTCTTGGCTAATGTCTGCCCGAAAGCAGTCAGGTTGATTTACAAATTTAACTTAGCTCTTTTTTCTAAAATATAAAAGCTAAGATCATTCTTCATCTTTCTCATCATCATCAGAAAGAAGGCTTTTTATAAAATCCATTGCTGACATTGATGCTGCTCCTGTTCCAGTTGCAGCTGTCAATGCTCTTTCAGCTTCATCAGAAATGGTTTGTGCAACTTTTTTAAAAGGTCTTGCAATTCCTATTGTTCCAAGTGCAACTTCATAAGGATCATTGTATACCAACCCTCTAGAAATATCAAAACCTGCTACCACTGGAGCGTATGGTGTAAAATAAAATGGAAGTGTTCCATAATCAGAGACAAATTGGCCAGCGTCTGTAAATTTTTTAGCTCTACGGACAGATTGGCGATCTCCAGAGCCGAGATTTTCAGCCATCCAATAAGCTATTTTATCAGACATTGATGGGTCATAAGATTTAACCTCTGCATTTTTTATAAAAGGAACAAGAGGTTTGTTTGCACCAATATTATTTAATGCACCAGGATTTCTAATTTTTTGTTTTGCTTCTGCCATGAAAAGAGCGGAGCCACCAAATTTCTTTAGTGGCTCCTATCCTCTTACGCGCCTTCAGAACCAAAAACGCCACGCCAATCAGTCCAACCAAACGAATAACGTTCGCGAACTTTATAGCGGACATTGCCAGTCTCAAAATCGCCTTCCATGCCTTTCTTCATTGCAGAACGCTGGAACATCTTCAGTCCGTCAGGAACATCCGTCTGAACAAACCAACGATCAGAATCAGAAATACGACGCATAACATGATAGCCCTGAGGGAGATATCCACCAGAACGAATCGCATTAATGTCGTTATCAGCAGTGTTAGTGCGAAGCTGCGACTCAAGAAGCCTCTCAGCAGTAAACACATATGCTGTAGGAATGATGAGCCGTACGCCTTGCGCGGCGATACGTAGTCCACGGTCATCTTTCAAATCAGCAATGTTAATCAGAATCGACTCAAGAGACGTTTCTGAAAGGTCAGCAGCAGTCGAAAGAGTATTTGACTGCGTGCCGCCACGGGTCGGATGAGAAGTACTCAAAAGTGCTACAGAATCACCACCTGTATAACTTCCGGAGGTTGCGTTATTAAAGATATTTGCCGCCTTGATCTCTTTAGTAGAGGCCATTGAACGGGCAAGTGCCTTTGTATAACGAGCTGCAAGAGAGCCATACTGGCCATCTTCTTCAGCTTCTTCAGTTATTGAAAAAGCCAAAGCAACTGTTTCGTGTTGATAACGTGCAGTCCATTGCTGGGTTGCTTCATCATAACTAACAGCAGCACCTTCAGTTTTAACAGGAGCGTTTCCGAATCCTTCCAAGAGAACATCTTCTTCATACGCTTTACTTGAAGTATTAGCCGCAAAAACAGGCTTATACTCTTCTGGGTATTGATCATACTCGAGGCCAAACAGAGTGTTCAGTCCTGGCTCGAGCATTTTAGCAAATTGTGCTCTATGCATTGCCATGTCTAAACTCTCCTATATGCCTGCGCTGTCTTTATAAAGGTGCTCATTAATAAGAACCTCCATAACAGCGTTGGCTCCGAAAGCATTCTCTGGAGCGTCCCAGAGAGCCATAATCTTGCACGTGGCAGTACCTGCTGCCATTGTGCCAGAAATTTCGAAACCAGATTGACCAGTGGTAGTTGATCCTGCACCAGCTACAACATCAGCACAGTTGCCAATGTTTGTCTGAGCAGGACTTCCTGCCGATTGAACCTTATAAACGACGAATGGATCGTCATAAATATAGGCTATAATATCACTGGCTGCTGTGCCGCTAGGCCAATACTCTTTATAAACATAAGAGCCATCTGACGCAGTATAAGAAACACCACCAAACACACCAATGTTGTTAACCTCAGTAGCAGTATGAGGTGTAACTTGACCATTTGCATCAATAATGCAGAGATCACCATTAAAAATGTTCTCTGCTAATTCTGAAACAATGGTGTACTTGTTAGTCCTTACAGAACCTGAGCCAGAAAGGTGACGTAGCGGAACAAAGCCAAAGGCTGCGTCTGCATTTGCCATTTAAGTTTTACCTCTCTAAATGGGGTTAATCATCCATGACGGGGACTCTGTCTCCGCCACGACTCACACTAGATTTCCGATCCTGATGGATTGGAATACCTCCTGCCCTCTCAGCTTTCAAGAGATCGTCATTGACGGCTTGGTTGAGTTCATCAGATTTGCCTTCGTAATAATCTTTCATCTCTCGATGAGTGTCCTCTGGCATTTCACAAAGAATCATACCTTCAATACCGATGCATCCATCCCACTGTCCATGATTCAGAGTTGGTATAGGGAAATCACCAACTGTATCTGCACCACGGGGTGTCCAGCCTTCACGCTGTCTTTTATAGACATTGTCAGGCGTTTCTTTCCCCAGAATCGAGGTGGCAACCCATCTTTGCACCATTCCTGGTCGAGGAGGAGGAGCATCTAGCAAAGATGCAGGTTTCCAAGAAGTTTTAGCGCGAGCTTGTTGCCCACGAGGTTCGGAACGAGCTTCAGATGCCCTAACATTACGCTTTTCAACCATTGTTTGTCTCCTGTGTTGCTTGAATTTCTGCTGCATAAGCCTTTAAAGACTTATCATCAGTTATTCCTAACTCACGAGCCATTGCAAGTTGATCTTTGGTCATCTTAATCCTGTTCCCTTTCCGACTCGGACCACCTGCAGTTGGTGCTACGGGGGATCTGCTTTTTGCCCTTTGTCGAGTAGTTGGTTCTACTTTACTCTCAGAAATCAAATCAGGAAACATAATTCTTAACCTATCGTTAAGTGCTGCATAATATCCATCAGACTCTTTGTCAAATCCTTCAACATCTAACTGGATATCAATTGCTCTTGCTGCAGCAGTTTCTCGTTCAAATCCTTGCGAATTAAACCAACGATTTTTCTGCCACCAGTCAATTGCCTTTGTTGGTGTTGGCTCAGACTCAACTTGAGCTGCTCGGCCAACTGTTGGAGAGAATTGCTGCTGAACTTGTTGCTGCCTTTGCATTTCGGCAACACGAATTGCTGCCCGCATATCAGCAAGTTGTTCTTGCAAAGCAACTTGAGCTTCTGTGTTTCCTTCTTCAATTGCTGTTTGAAGAGATGCTTTGGCATTTTGGTAACGACCTTCAAAATCCTCCTGAGCTTTTGTACTATTACCGTGTTCAAGACGATCAAGCCTTGTTTTCATGGTATTCAGTTCTAATTGACGTTCATCACGCTCTGCTTCAGCTTGTTTACGTTGTTGAACGAGAGTGCTAATCCTTTTTTGGACCCTTTTGCTAAACTCTTTGTCTTCGTCAGATTGTTCAGCTTGCTCTGGTTTAGGTGCCGCTTCGACAACTTGTTCAGTGGTTTCAACTTTTTCATTTTCTTGGATCTCTATTTCCAAGGCTTCTTCATTGTTTTCATCAGACATAATTGGATACCTCACAACCATTTGGTAAAATAGAAGTTATTTCGTCATCATTGAGCAACAAAAATTTTTCACTGTCAACAACAACTTTTTGACCAGCATACTTACCAAAAGTTACATGATCATCAATTTTTGGCCAAGTGCCTTTCCAGGCTCTACCACTTTCTCGTTCGTGATAGGCCATTTCACCCATAGCTATTATATGACCATGAGCTGTCAAATATTCTTCTGCATCAAGAGATTGTGCAGGCAAAAGAATGCCACCATCTGTCTGATTTTTTGGTTCAACAGGTTTAACAAGAACTTTCCAACCTACTGGTTGGGGAACATGGGGATGTGCCATGATTATTCATCCTCTTTCTCTATTTGTTTAAGTGTTTCGTCAATAACATCTTGGGAAATCACAAGACCTTCCGCAATGCCGACGCTTTTGTGATAATGATTAAAGTCAGAAATCCTTCCTTCAATCATTTCAATCGCTAGCTGGCTTTTCCTCGTCTGAAGTTCCAACTTTATCCTCTCTAGGAGTTCCTTTGTTGTCATCTTCTTCCTTTAAATTAGTTCCTGCATCTGCAGAAACACCAGTAACGTGAACTGTCACATCTTTTGGATTACTCACGACGAAATCCTGATGCATTGGCGGTCAAGTAATCTTCTATTTTCTTGACCCTTTCTTCGAGGGACGGAGCTTCGTCCTTTTTTTCTTTCGCTTTGGGTTTTGTAGCCATTTTGCTCTCCTTCTGCTGGCTGGGGTTAAAAGTTTACCGAATCCTGCTCTATTCATCAACTAAATTCCTGAGTGCGCCTTGTGGCTTAGGTATAAACAGATCTCTTGCTGCTTTCTCACTTCCACCTTTACGAAGAGATTTAACAGTTGGACGAAGATCATGAATTTTGAGACCATCGTCTGTATTCGCGATCAAAGAATTTATTATTTTACTGCCAATATTGCCACCACGAAATTCAGGATTAAGTTCAAGATTTATAATGCCATCAATTTTATCACTTAGTGTGCCTGTTTGTGGATCTATTTTAACATTCAAAGTTACTTTGCCAACTTCAGACTTATTTGCAGTTTCTGTCCCAAGACCTAATTGTTTATAAAGATCTAAATCATAGACAGCATAATTTAGCCGCGCAAGTGGATTTTCTTTTGTTGCCGAAGCTGCATGCGCCCAACCAGGACGATTGGGGTCTGGACTACCACCAACAAAACCTATCCGATCGTTACTGAACTGATGCAGACCAAAGCCAATTTCTTCTTTTTTCATTTTCGGCATAGGAGTCTTTTCAGCTTGCCTAGAAAAAAATTCTACAAGTGAATCCAGTGCTCCTTTGGCTATTTTGCTCTTACCAGCCATCTGGATCAAACCTTCCAGCAGCCTCTCGGTACGCCTCAGACATATTCCTACCACTTGGAAGATCTCGCAAAAGAGAATTAGGATCTGTCTGTATTAAATTTTCCAGTTTAGACAAAAGTTTTTCTGCGTCACCAAATCTTTGCTCTCCAAGAGCTACAGAGGCATCCCGCGCCCATTTTTGTGGTTCGTTATAAACTTTTAATTTCTTGTGAGCATCCGCGTATTTCTGCAAGGTTTTTGTAGAGGCGTCCTGTAGTTCTTTTTCTGAAATACCACGATAAGCAGCAGTGCTTCTAATGTTTTCCTTGTACTGCTTCTCAAACCCATAACCACTCCGTAAAGATTGAAGAACCTTCCGTACCTTATTTCCAACATCATACCCGTAACCATCAAAAAAATCGTATTTGTCAGCCATCCGGTTTGTGAGATCTCCTGTGTGCTCAATGGCAAAATTCAGCACACCTCCTCCCATTGTATTCTGAGCTTCCACCATTGCAATTTCTGGTTCTCCTCTTTGCTGAGAAGCCAGTTCCTGAAACGCCTTCGAACGAGCATCTTTACCAGCAAGCTGTGATTCTTGAGGAGCGTCTGATTTAAAAATATCTGTCAGAGCTTCCAGTGCTCCTTTGACTATTTTACTTTTGCCAGCCATCAGAAATCCAAATCTTCGTCTGTCAAATTTGCAAGAGCACCAACACCACCACCAAGACTAAGGAATTTTAAAACATCAGAGACAGATTTGTATGGATCACCCTCCCATCGGCCTGTCGGCAACTGACTTTTTTGAGTATGGAGGATGTCTTCACCATGCTCTTTAATTTTGTAGTCTGGTGATCGAAGGATCCTCACCAATGCCTTCTCTGCACCAATTTGCTCTTGGGCACGCATCCTATGCCGACCTTCGTGCTTATCCACTTGGGCATAACGTGGCCTTACTTTTGATGGGTTAACACCAAGAAAAGGAATGTGATCAAATTTAATTCCCTTTTCATACATTTCAGCATATTCATTTATCCTCTCATATGCATCTTTAGTCACTGGATCATCAGGATTAAACCATTTGCCACCTTGCAGCCAATCTTCAATATCTCTTAAAGCAAGCATTTTGAAATCTTTAGGATTTATAATAGCTAAATCTGAATGTCCCTCTGCAGCCTCAGCAAGTGCTTCACTCAAAACACGCGGCTCATATTGGGAAAATATAACTGGTGCCTCTTCATCGAGATTTTTAACTTTTTCGATAAATTCAGGCCAAGTAGCTAAAGAATCATGTCCCCATATAGGGTCGTCAGCTTCATCAAGAGAGCTAAACCATCGCTTGGCAACATCAGAAAGACCTTCTAATGCTTCACGAACTATTTTGCTCTTGCCAGCCACAAAATCACCTATTTAAAAATTGATGAGTCAAGACCCCATCCTTTTAATTCGCTAGCACTAGAATAAGCATTGGTTGCTGGGCCATAACCTGAATCCTCAAGAAGTTTAGCAAAAGTTTTGTTATCAACTTTTAACTGTGATCTCAATAATTCTAAGTCATCAATAACTTCACCAAGAAATTCTGGGGAAACCTCTTCAGAAAATTTTCCGTCAGATTTATAATGGAAATAAGCCTCTCCCATTATTTTATCTTTTGTGTCTGTAATTACATCTATTTCTGAAATATCGATTCCTTCATCATCATAATAATCAGGATCCATATCATATTGGTTTCTTTGGCTTATTTGATTAAGATTGTCGTCAACTTTTTTCCATTGAGGAAGCTCAAGAAGTTTCCCCTCAAACAATGTGTCTCCACCTTCAGCTTCAGAAATTCTTTTAAGATTTAATCTTCTTGAAAGATATTGATCTGATGGAAATTCAGAAATAATTTTTTCATCATGAGAGCGAAGAGAAGGAATGTCAACCAATGCCTCCAATGCTCCACGAACTATTTTGCTCTTGCCAGCCATCAGAATTTCTCTTCGTCAACCAATTGGCTGAGTGCGCCAGTAGTTATGGCAGCAGGTGGGACTGCTTTTAAAAGTGATGAGCTTGCTGCAGCTGCAGGATCGAATTTTGCAAAAACAGATCTTACATCTCCTTTGTCTGGATGAAAAAGAGCAACTGTTCCTTCTTCATTTGTCCTATATCCCCTATATCCAAGATCTTTAAGAGCTTTTTGAACAATTGGGAGCTCATACTGATCCCATTTTCCAGCCATAAGCCCTTCACGATACAGGTTATATGGCAAAACTAGATTTGGATTTTCTTCATATATTTTTTTCAAAAGTTTTTTCATTTGATCGGGATCGATGTAATCAAATAAATTTTCTGTTCTTATTTTAACAGGATAAACTACTTGTGCTGGTACTTGTGTTGATCCAGCTGCCCCTTTAGGACCAGAATCACTATAAAGAATTTCTTTTTGGCTAGGCATTCTTTCTGAGAAAAAAGTTGCTCCTCTTGAACCAAATTTACCAGCTACTGACTCATCAGGAAAAAGACCCATGCCGTAGGGCATAGTAGGATCAAATTCTTTTATTTCTGTTTCAGGTGATGCGTGATAAAAAGTTTTTGAATCAAAAGATTCTTTATATTTTTTTCTTACAGCTTCTTTTTCTTTTTTAGTTTTTGCTGCTTGCGCTGCTCTAAAAAAATCAATGTTTTCGGCAAATACTTTCTGCTCTGACAAACTATCGTGGATCCCTGGACCTTCTTTCTCAGGATAGAATTTTTTCTTACCAGTTAGCCAATCAGCAAGGTCAACTATCTGACCAAGTGCCCCTTTGACTATTTTACTTTTGCCAGCCATCAGAAACTCTTCCTCAAACCAACCATGAAATTATAATCATCTGTTACAGGATTGTAATCACCTTCTGCATAATATCCTTCAGGATGCCTGTAATAACCTGTAATTTTATTCCAATCAACTCCGCTAGTTCCGAATTTTTGCTCGTCAGGAACACCAAACTGTCTTAAAACATCAGGGAAATCAACTTTGCCTTTTGTGTATTGACCTTGTGCAGCGCCACCAAACCTATGGCCACTTGGCGTTTCAAAATCCCAACCAATTTCCCCACCAGCACCAAATTCATTTTTCAATATGTCTTGTTGCCTTATTCCATCAACATAAACAGGAGATCTTGACCCTGTTGTTGAGCCACTGATATTTACTCTTGGCCTCATGACAAGATTATTAAGTGCACCAAGACGAAAAGCTGCTTGTGGCATTCCTCTCTGTTTAGGAAAACGTGCTCGCAATTGATCAAATTGCTGCTGTGGCATTCCTTGGTTTGCTTTGCCACCGAGATTCAATAATAAAGAAGGAACATCCATCAGTTTGGTGCCTTATCATCTGGTTTCCAACGGAAAAGTCCAAACTCTGATATTCTTTTAGCCTCCTGGTGCAGGAGCCTATCAAAAAAGAATTTTACTTCTGCATCTTGCAGGCCAGACTCATAAAGAGATTCAATCATTGCTTTTGCTTCAGGGCTAGCAGGAGGTTTCCCTCTTTTTACAAAGCTGGCAAGCTCTTCAATAAATTCATCTCCGAAATCTGACAATTCAGTTTCTGCTGATCCAGGAGTAAGAAAAATATCTTCATAAGACTTATCAATATCCCCAGGATCCCTAAGCTCATATATCTCATCGAAATCCGGATCTTTCATGACTTCATCAACCATAGCTTTTTTAACTTTTGGAAATTCAAAAAGATCAGCCAAACTTCCCAATGCACCACGAACTATTTTTCCTTTTCCTGCCATTAGCCTTGCCCACCTGCTATCTCGTCAGCGAGAATTTTTAATGTTTCAGAAAAAGATTTATCAAGCTCCTTGGCTGCTTGAGCAAATTTGCGTGGGGAGATGTCCTTGGTCTCCAGCCCACGACGCTCAAGAAATTTCTTGGCAGCGCGAATCTCTGCAGCAGCAACTTGTTTTATTTTAGCTCTGGCCATTTATTTTAAAACCAGCCATTAAAAATCTCCATTATTTTTTCCATCTAGCTCTTTCTTCATCTGTATATAACCCCTCCGCAGGGTGCGGTTCAGGCGTATATCTGTCATAGCCCGAATGTTGTCTCTCCTCGTCGAAATCATCGAATTCTGGCTCCTTTTTCACTTTTTTATATGATGCAGACTCTTTAACCAAATCAATAACCGGAGTCCCATCTGCAGCTTCTGCATTTCTCGCTCCACCCATTAAACTGAAATATTCTAGGATATCCTCATTTGGCAAATTTTTATTTACCTTGAGCTCTCTGACCATGTTAGAAATTTCTTTTGGTGAAATATCTGCCCACATATCACTGCTTGGGAAAGACCCATACACATCTACATCAAAAATTTCAGCAACCTGAGAATCTAAAAAGTCATCAGTTAAATTTACTTTTGGTCCTATTCCTTCAGACATTTTTGATTCGATCTCAGGACGAACATTTTCTTTGATTTGCTGGAACTGATCTGTATTCCTGAATGATTGCAAATCTGAAATTTTTGGCAAAGGTGAATTTGAAGAAATTGATTCGCCAAAAAGCTCTCCGCCAGACCTATTCATCTTCTCAGAAAATGCTCGAGAGATAGCATCAAATGCTTCACGAACTATTTTACTTTTACCAGCCATTAAAGATCTCCAATAAAATTTCCACTAAAAATCTCCCCATCCACCTTCATCTCCACCACCTTCATCTCCACCACCTTCATCTCCACCACTCCAGCCGTATCCTAGACCTTCACTAGACAAATCATAACCCTTGCCATATCCGAGACTAGCACCCAAGGCATCAGTTCTTGCCTGATCCGCAAGCTGTTGCGCTTGAGCTTGTGTCATACCAGGAGGCTGACCTGCCTTGTTCCAGGAGGTTATCTGCTCATTGGTCCAGGCTCCTTCAGGATCGTGTGAATGTTCACCTGCGCCAACTGTTCCTTTTGAACTTGTATCAATTCCTTCAACACCCTCAACACTTGCCTCAGTCAAACTAGGATCAGTATCAGTAATAGCCCAACCAGTACGAGTCTTTGTTAGCGTTGGTGGAGTATAAATAGGAATCTCCTTATCCAATCGCTCTCGTCTTTCTCTCACCAACCTATCATGATCATCAACGGTAAAACCAGGAGGAACATTCCCAGTTATAGTTCTTCCAAAAATTCCTGAAACAACAGAATATGGCTGCCCTTGATAAGTTCCCATTTCATAACCAGGAACACCTGCTGCTGCTTTTGATGCATGACCTGCCAAGGCTCCAGATACCTGAGAGCCAAGGTAATTTATTCCAGTGGTAAGTGCAGGAACCCCAGTGGCAGCTCCCAGCATAGTAGTGATAGTTTGAGTTGGATCAAGTGTATATCGATCATAAATATTAGGAGCTTCTCTTGATATGGTTCCAATCGGATCCGAAACAAGACTTTGCAGGTCTGATAAAGAATAATCAGTTAAACCAGAGAGTGCACCATCTTTAGCCATCAGTCAATATCAACCTCTTCAATTTAGGATTCAAATCATAAAGAGCTTCCAATGCCCCACGAACTATTTTACTTTTTCCGGCCACGTTTCTTACCTTTGTACCCAGAAGCATAAATTGCACGAGCTTGACGCTGGGCACCAGCTTTGGTTTTGTAAACTTTGCCGGAGTTGCCCCATTTATAACCACCTTTGACTTTGCGAACTGGCATCAACGCTTTTTCTTATTACCCTTTTTCTTAGTTCCTTTTTTCTTTCCACCTTTCTTTGGTGGCCTACCACGTTTGCTTCCGTAAGTTCCAGGACCATAGGGCATCAACGACCTCCTAATATTTTATCCATGATTCCATGGGCATCTCCATTGTGGAGCTTGATAACTTTGACTTTCATTTTACCATCATCAAGCTCTTCCTCATAATCACCATCTTTCTGGCCATCGCCCATAAGACCTTCAGATTCAAGATAGGATTGGTGGCAGAGCATCAGGAATTTTTCAAGTTGCTCATCATCCAAAGGAACATCATCAGCCGAGAAACCCATCTTGGCCTCAAACATCCCTTTCATATCCACAGCATTCTCAGCCATTATTTTTTACCTTTTTCTTTCATGAAAATTCCTGCAGCAACTGTTACAGCTGCAGCAATCATAAAGATTTCTGCACCACTCGGAACAACAACTGACAAAAGTATTGCTCCAACACCAACAGATATCCAGGTTGTTGGCTCAACTATTCTACTTTTAATCCAATCCATAACATTCTCCTTATCAAAATTAATGTTTCGACTATTTGAACACACTTCCAAACCCAGATTTTCTACCTAGGTTTAAAATAAAATTTGTTGGATTTAATTGAGGAACAACTGTTCCAGGTTGAGGAACAACTGTTCCAGGTTGAGGAACAACTGTTCCAGGTTGAGGTCTTACTTCATCCGCAGTAGGATAGGTATCATCAATATTAGGACCACCCAAAGGGATGGGATTTCTCCAGAGAGTTGGCTCTTGGGGAACATCATAGTAATCAACACTAGGAGCTGGTGCAACATTTCCTAAACCTGTCGGGGGAGGGCGCAACGCTTCCATATTCCTACGATTCTGCTCCTCTGCAGCAATGGCAGTGTCAATTTCACCTCTGCTAGCTCCAGGATTAAGAGATGATGCTCCAATGTTTTCCATTGGCCCTCTTGATGCTCCTGTCAATGGGTCAACACTTGAACCATACAAGTCTTGGCCACCTGCAATAGAATCAAGATATGCCTTAAATTCCATGTCTGATGTTGCACCACCACCCATTGGTTCAACAGGTAGTGTTGGTTTTGGTTCAGATTCAACAGGTAGTGTTGGCAACTGTGAAGAAATTTGATCCATGTATACACTAAATGCCTCAAGCTCTTCTGGGGTCATATTGTTTATGATATTGCTGTATGCTTCAAGATCTAAGTCTGAAGCTGCACCAGCTTGCATTTGATTTTCAATAGCTTTTAGTGCACGCAGACGCTTTGCTTGTAAATTTTCTTCTGACTCTTGATCAGCGATTATAACTGGATCTGCCATTATAAAATGTCCTCTTCTTGTGCTGCTTTAATATTTTCGCGTTGAATTTCTGCAGAGACCTTTGTCTCTTCGCGCTGGATGTCAGCTTGCGCTTTTTGTCGAGCTATTTGCAGCTCTGCCTCAAGTTTAGCAATTTTGCCATCAATATCTGTTTGCATCTTCATCATTTGTGCTTCAAGATTTTGCTGTGCCTTGGCCTGATCAATAGCCATATCAGATTGTGCCTTGGCTTGTTGTGCTTGTATTTCTGCCTCAGTTCGTACTTTAAGAGCTTGTGCCTCAAGCTCGGCAAGCTGTCGGGCATACTCAAGTGGATTCTGTTGACCTTGCTGTTGTTGCTGGGCCATGTCTGTGATGCCTTTGATTGGTGCCATCTGCGGTGACTCTTGAACAACTTGCGCGGCACGTTCAGCAATCGCGTTATCGACTTCTGGAGGAACATCATCAAATTTGAAATTAGGATCTCGTATGTCAGGCAATGGAGGCATTTGAACTCCGGACATCCCAACAGCTTTCTGCATTCTCAACCTATACAAGAAGGCAATGTGCTCAGCAATGTGCGCAATCAATACTGGTTGAAGCTGTGCTGCTCCTGGATTGCCGCCAAGTGTTGGATCCTGAATAAATTGAAGATGAACAGCAATGTGCGAATCATGATCCTGATCAACAAATGCTTTAATTGGCTTGCCAAGCAATACAGCCATGTTCTCATCAACAGGATCAAGTCTTGCTGCCTCAACAGGTTCAACAAGTATTTGGTCAATGTCATGTATTCGAATGGCATCGTACATTCGTTTGTAGGCTTCATACATATTATGAAGTTGGGGAGCACTTTGAGCCATCTGAAGAACAGCTTGTGCTTGAGCAATGCGTTGTGTTGAGCTAAATATGTTCGGATCTGAAACAGGAATGATATCAATGCGGTCGTCAAAATCTTCTCTGCGAATTATTTGAGCTGCACCTGCTCTGGCAAAATTAACTTCATCATCAAGATGCATGCCATTGAGATCTGACATGAGTCGAAACTCTTTGCCTTGCGAAACGTGCAATCTTTTGTGAACTGCGCTGAAAATCTTTGATCCTTGCTCAATCAACGCAATTGTTGTGCCCACTGGTGCATTGTTATTGGCTTCGCCAACATTCAAATCAGCAATGGCTGCAAATCTCTGGCCAGCATCAACAATAAAACCAAGAAGATTAAAGAGTGTTCCGGATGGCTCTTTGAAAGGCAAAGGCATGACTGCCTTCTTGACGTCATCAACTGTCGCGTCAAGATCAAGGAACTCCCCAGGAGCAATCTCCATCTCGCCTCCTGGGACACGACCTTTGAGCTTAAAACCACCTTGCATATTGGAAAATGACGCTGAATCAAGCAAAGCTCTTAAAGAACCTGTGGCAACCTTACCCAGACCACCAATCATGTGGTAGAGGCCAAAGCCATAAAAGCCTAATCCAGGAAGGAACTTGTATTCAACAAACCACTCACGCTTCTCACGCTTTTCATCGTCTTCTTGCCAGTTTCTACGGATTGAAACAATCGTTTCTGTTGTTTGGTCAATAGTTATGACATAAGGTGATGCAACGGCATCTGGATCAGAAGAATCAGCATCATCAATGCCATCAAAAGAATGATATGTGTGAACTTCCAACAGGACAACTGTGCCATCGTCTCTGTCTGCATCGTAAGAAGATATTCCCTCAATTTCTTCAATTGTTGAGGTGTCTTCAATGTCGCCAGAAGAAACATACTCGCCAAGAGGCTCATAATAACCTGATTGAACAAATTTATTATAATCGTTGCGAGAAAGTTTGATAACCTGTGTGTATCTTGGAGATGTCTTCAAATCAGTGCTGTCTGGCGAAACAACAAAATCTTCTGCTTGAACAAATCTTGCTGTTAATCTCTCCATTGAGGGATCATACCAAATTTTCTTAAAGGTCTGGCCAACAAGAGGAAGATGGAAAAGCATTTTATCAAGATCAGGAAAGAACTCAGTCATCTCCTCAGTGATCTGATAATTCATGTAATCAGAAACTCTTGATGCCTGTTCTTCCAACTCGTCATTCGGATCGCCGATGATTATGCTTTTGACTGGGCCAGCTGCAGGATACAACTCGCTGATTGCTCTAGCTTGAAACTGCGTTGCTGCTTCAGCTATCAAAGGATGAACAACTTGGCTCAGGCCACGGATTGCTCTATCTTCATCATCGTCAACAAGATTGCCATCAATATCAAGAGTTTTGAGACCCTCTTTGTACCGCTCTTCCCATTCTGATCTTCCTGCCCTGTCACTCTCGTAATAGTCAATGAGCTCAGAGGCAACACTGTTCAAAGTTCTTGTGTCAAGTTGTTCAACAATGTTTTGATCAAAATTCCCTTGATCAGAGTCTTCAAAAATTTCTTGTGCACCAACAAGCACATCTCCATCAGGAAGCTCTTCAACCTCCAAGGAATCTTCTGGATTGCCAGGGGAAAAGGGAATAATTGAAAGTGGATCTCTACTAGCCATATAAAGCTACCCTCTGTTTTTGTGGCTCTGGATCATCCTCCCAGTCTTCAGAATGGGTCAAGAACCAACCTTTACGAAGCCTCAGCCAAGCCTGTGTGCATGTATCAACTATGTCGTCATTCTCTCCTGCAGGAAAGGCTGCACAAATACTAATTAAATCTTTAGCCCATTTCCTGTCTGATGGAAACCAAATTCTTCCATCTTCAAGCAGAGCTGATGCTGCATGGGCACGAGCTTCTTTGTCTCTGTCAGGCATATACTCGAGCACAGGGATGCCAGCCATGCGCAAATCTTGTATCAAACTTTGGCCACTTGCTTTTTTCTCAATCAACACTGCATCTGGGTCGTAGGCTGTGTAAGCGTCCTGTGCCTCTCGCCTAAGATCAGGATAACTGACCCTGTCATACCAGCAATCAATAACAATCGCATTCCAAGCATTGTCTTTCGTAAACACACCCCAAGTTGTGCGTGCAGAATAACTTGATCTTTCTTTTTCAGAATAGGCTGTGTCCCAAGATTGAATAACATAGTCAACGTCTGGCAACTTTTCTGATTCCCAAGGTCGCCACCATTTGCTCTTGAGGATTGTACCACCACGAGGCATTGGTCGCTGCTGTAACTGGCCAGCAGAGGCATACTCACCAAGGGATGACTCAAGATTCGACAAGGTTCGTTCATCAATTCGATCTGGCCACAAAAGCTCACCACGCTCAGTCCTAGGATCAATTTCAGAAGAGGTCTGTGTTAATATTGATGGGTGATCTGGTTCATAACGTGCTGGCAAACACAAATGGTGCCAGTCATTATCAAGATCATTAGCTAAGATGTGACCTGTTAAGTCTGCCTCGTGAACTCGCTGCATAATTATGACGAATGAACCTGTTTTTGGATCATTAAGGCGAGTCTGCATAGCCTGATCCCACCATTCAAGCACACCTTCACGAACAGTTGAACTTTCTGCCTCACGAACGTTGTGTGGGTCGTCAATCACAATTATATCGCCACCTTCACCAGTTAAGGCACCATCAACAGAGGTTGCAATGCGATAACCAGTTTTATCATTATCAAATCTTTGTTTTTGGTTCTGATCAGTTGTTAAATTAAAATTTTGACCAAAATGGTCTTTGTACCAAGGAGAATCCAACAACCTCCTACATTTAACAGAGTCACGAATTGATAATGAACTCGCATACGAAGCAAAAAGAAATCTCTTGTCAGGTTTAGTTGTCCAAACCCAAGCAGGAAGTGCAACAGCGCAAGTTATGCTCTTCATATGCCTTGGAGGAATGTTAATTATTAAACGACGCACATCCCCACTGGCTACTGCTTCAAGGTATTCACAGATTGCATCAATGTGCCAGTTGTCGTAAAATTTACGTCCTGGCTCTATTATCTTCCAAGATTCCTGAATGAACTGCTTCAGTGACCTCCGCATTTTCTCCGCTCTCACTTCGGTCAACGATAGCGTGTTCAAGAACTCGTTCAATTGTGGTGAGGTCATTGTCACTCAATGCGCTAATGTCAATAACTTTGCGCTCTTCTATAGTTTGGTTTATTTCAACAGCTTTTAAATCAGGGACGCATTTTGATAACAAAGTTTTTGCTGCCATGATTCTTAGTTCAGGATCAGCGGATATTTTACCAATGTGCTGAACACTTCCCTCTTCATCCTGTGCGTAAACAGGAAACATTTCCTTGCCAGCCATAACAGAAGCTAGAAAGCCAGCAGGATCCGCTTGACCCATGATCCAGTTCTGCAAAGCACGATGGTTCCATTTGTATGGACCTTTTCTTCCTGGTTGTTGAGTTTTCAATGGCTCAACAGAAGAAAACCTACCATCAAAGTTTACATCCTCGCTGACTTTGCCATCCCATTTCAGGTGAGAGTTGCGGGGACTATCATCAATTGGCCTTTGAACTTGAACTTTAGGCTCTGGTTTTTTACGTGGACGGCCACGCTTCTTTTTAACAGTTTCTGGCAAGGCATTTCTCACTGGAAATTAATGCTTAACAATAGTTCTTCAAAGATAAGGTTACTATCGTTGAAAAATGCAAAAAAAGAAACCCCAGAAATTAATCTGGGGTTAAGTTTAGTGTCTTAGGGAGGCTCAATGTCGTGTCGGGGTCATTAAGCAGCATTGTTATACTTTAGATTCAATTCCAGGTCAACAATAGATTTTTGCTGCTTCTCCATCCAATCAGTTGCCTGTTGCGCTTTGCTTGCAGCTGTAAAGATAAATTGTTTGTCATTGCGCAGAGCCTTCAACCAGCTCTTTATATAAGCAATGTGATCATCACGCATTTCAGAGCTGATGCCCAACTTTTCGCAAAGCATCGCAGCACCAATTTCAGCAACCAGCTCTTCAGCGGCATAAGAATTCATATTTCTATCGCAACGAGATTTGTGCATTGTGGCATGAACATTCTCATGAGCCAGCGTAGAATAATATGCTTCAGTAGCTGATGAAGTTTTAGTTGCATGAAACTCATCACGAGCTGGCATTCCAATTTCATCCTTAGCAGGAGTGTAGCAGGCACGCCCACCAATGGTTTTTGTTTTGACACCGAGATTTTTGAAAAATGAATCAGCATCAGAAACAATATCAGTTTCATCTTTTTTCTCAACAACAGGAGGCTCCCAACCTTTAACCTGCTCAGAGTTCAACACATTATAATATTTTGCAAAGGAAGCTGTTCTCTCCTCACCATCGTCATCTTCATACTTTTTAATATTCCAGAAAACAATCTTTGTGCACTTTGAACCAGAGATATCAGCACCAGCTTCAATCCACTGCTTGGGAGTTCCCCAATAGGGAGAAGAGTAACCAGCCATGGCCAGCAACAAAACATTTATGCCACGATACTTATGACCTGTTTTAAAATTCTGCGTGCCGAAAGTTTTGAATGGCATTTCAAATTCACCAACCGTTTCGAATCTCTCAATGATCCGGTTGACGACATCTTGTTTAACATCAAATTTCTTCATTTCAATTCCTTTCTCAGTTGCAATAATGTTATTGTCTCTTATTATTTAGACAAAGTAAAGGTAAAAGATGCCAATGTCTGGCACTTTTTTCCAGCCTATTTTGACTCTGGCATCGCCATCAAACCATTGATATTACTGGTCAAAACAACGATGAGATGCCGGATGCCGCAAAATCCCGATTTTTTCGATCATTATTTTTTCTTGAAATTATCTCATATAACGCTTTACTTCAGATCATTTTTGGCCCACAGTAAAGCTGTGAAATTTTGCTTGACATTTTAAACCATCAAGCGCATACTAATTCACATCTGAGAAAGGACAAAGTTATGCAGACTTTTTTACCATTGCCCTCCATGGGGCAATCCGTCAGGTGTCTTGACAGCAAGCGTCTAGGCAAACAGCGCGTTGAAGCCATGCAGATACTGAAGGCTCTCAACGGTGACTATTCCAAGACAGGTGCATGGGTCAATCACCCAGCCACTAAGATGTGGCGTGGCTATGAATCAGCATTGACCTTTTATAAGGATCTGTGCATTGAAGAATGGATCCGTCGTGGCTTCAAAAACACAATGCCTTATAAAAAAGAGCACACTGCAAAGATGCCACCATGGTTCGGCGACAGCGAATTTCATGCCAGCCATCGGTCGAACCTGATTCGCAAAGACGCAGAATTTTATTCACAATTTAATTGGAAGGAGCCAGACGACCTACCATACGTCTGGCCAAATTTATCATGAGCAAAGTTTATGTAATACAAGCACCACGTGAAAATAAATTTGGTTGGGTGCCAGACTTAACAGATGCATCTAGGTATGGAACATTTGAGGTTGTTTTTGAGGTTAATGACAAGCCACAGTTCCTCCCAGGACCAATGCTTCACAAGGCACGTAAAATTATGAAAGACTTCGGACCAGAGGATTATTTGCTCTGGCCAGGAGGTGGAGATCCAATAGCAGTCTCAATTTGTTCAATGATTGCTGCTGAAAAATCTCCAACAGTTCGCTTCTTGCGTTGGGAGCGTAATAAAGATGAGGGTGTGCGGGACAGACGCAAAGGTTGGTATATGCCCGTGGCTCTCGAACTTAAAGAAGAAAGGAGTGATCTTGGAAATCAATCTGCTTGATGACGTGGCACCAGCGTCAAACGAATTAGGTGCAATTGCTGAAGCTGCTCAAAGAGTTCTGATCTTACAAGATGAGATCAATGCTCTGCGTGAACAGCTGAAGGATAAAGAGCAGACACTTAGACAATTGACTGAAACAGAGATGCCTGATCTTATGCAGGAACTAAACGTGAAAGATTTTACATTGACAGATGGTTCAAAGGTAAGTCTGACTGATATTGTTTCTGTGTCTATTCCTTCAGCTGGTGCAATTGACCGAGCTGCTGGCGATAAAAAGGAGGAACTCTACCAACGACAACAAGAGTGTTTTGATTGGTTACGCAAACATGGTGGTGCTGATCTTATCAAGTCGAATGTGGAGATTCCTTTTGGCAAAGGTGAAGATGACCGCGCAAAGGATCTTAAAGAAAATTTGCGTAAAGACAAAATCTTCTACCGAGAATCTGTTGGTGTGCATCATCAAACTGCAAAAGCATTCATAGGCGAATGCCTAACAAGAGGAATCAACGTGCCAGCGGAAATGTTCAAACTTTTTACCGGACAAAAAGTCCAGATTAGGAGGCCATAATGGCAACATCTAAAAAAGCAGTCGCTAAACCTGAAGCAACAGAACTCACTGTTGTCAGTGACGACATGCTCTTTGAGGACCAAGGAGCAGGTCAAGAAGGTATCGGAACTGAAGACTTAATGGTTCCACGGATAAAAATTATCCAGACCATTTCTAAAGAAGTAAACAAGCGTGATGGTAAATATGTTGAGGGTGCTGAGGTTGGTTACATTCACAACAGTGTAACAGACGAAGCTGTTGATGGTGAAAAAGGTATCACAGTCATTCCCATAAGATATCGCCGCGCACATCTTGAGTGGAAGCCAGACCAACAAGGCCTACAACAAGACCATGGTTCATCGTCAGACTGTTTGTCGTCTTGCGACATTGGTGAAAAGGGTGAGTATTTCACAAGTGAAGGAAATGAGATTGTTCCTACTGGTGAATATTTCGTGTTTGTTATCAATGAAGATGGAAACTATGCACCAGCCATAATTAGCATGTCGAAAAGCCAGCTGAAAAAAGCTCGTCGTTGGAATTCAATGATGAACCAGCTCAAGATCAAGATGAAGGATGGCTCGGGCATGTTTACCCCAGCGATGTATTACGCATCATACAAACTCACAACAGTCCCTGAAACGAGCAAAGCAGGACAAGATTATTTCGGATGGGACATTGAAATGTGCGATGGTGATTCTGGTGGTATCTTAAAATCATTAGACAATGGTTCAGAAATTTACATGGCTGCTCGTTCATTCAAAGAAAGCATAACTTCTGGGGATGTTCAAGTTGCACCACAAGAGGGTGAAGTGCCATTTTAGAAAGGATCTGCGAGGGAGAGTTGCTTCTCCCTCGCTAATTTTGGAGATAGTTTATTGAGTAATATAAAAAGATTTATGACACTGTTTGATGGTTATGAACAAGCACACGGACAATACAGGGTTACAAGCAAAGGCGAAGATGGCAAACTTTCTGGCCGCGCAATAACAAATTCAGAGCCAGCAACAGAACAACACTACCAAGAACATCTATCTGGTGGCCCATACATCTTGGGCATCATAATGTTAAAGCAGGACAATACATGTTCATTTGGCTGCATTGATATTGACATTCGTGGAATTGTTAAACTTGAAGAGCCACTGGAAAAGCTCGAAAAGAAAATAAGACAAACACCTCTCATTCTTTGCCGTTCAAAGAGTGGTGGCGCACATCTCTATTTATTTTGTGAGCCAGCCATTCCAGCTCAAGAAATGGTATCCAAATTGAATGGCTTCTCAGCTCAATTAGGTTATGGTGGTGCAGAAATATTTCCAAAGCAAGTCTCTCGTGCCAACGAGCGTGATCGAGGCAATTGGATCAACCTTGCCTATCACGGTGGTGATGATTCGGAGCGTTATGCCATCCATGAAGGCAAAAGGCTAAGCCTATCTGAGTTCTTGGATTTGGCTGAATTAAAACGTGTTGAGAAACAACAGTTAGATGAATTTGAACCTGAGCTCACTGATTTGTTTAATGATGGGCCACCTTGTCTCCAGCATTTGTCAACAATGGGATTCCCAGAGGGGACACGCAATGTAAGTTTGTTTAACATTGGTGTTTACTACCGCAAGAAGAACCCAGACGATTGGCAAGAAGAAATAATGAAGCACAATTATGAACACTTTGATCCACCACTCTCGAGTGGTGAGGCTAGTGGAGTTATAAAAGGTGTCTCAAAAAAAGAATATGCTTACACTTGCAAACAGGCACCAATATGTCACTATTGTGAGCGTTCAAAATGCCTCAAACGCTCCTATGGAGTTGGTGGTGGTTTTGATGGCAATGCAATTGAAATAGATTCAATCACAAAGTATGAAACTGAGAACAGGTCATCTGTACGTTGGTACATTGAAATACAAGGTGAAAGAATAGAAGTCACAACAGACCAAATTCTTGAACAGCGCAAGCTACAAAAATTGTGTGTTGAGAAGCTGAACAAGTGCCCATCCATCATGCCCCAACCAAGGTGGGAGGCTCGCGTCAACGAATTGTTAAATGTTGTTGAGGTAATCAATGACCCTGATGATGCATCACCTCGTGGCCAGTTTGAGAAAGTTCTGGACTCATTCTTAACAGGTAAAGTTCAAGCTCGTCATCGTGATGAAATAATGAATGCCAAGCCATGGCAAGACATCGAGACCGATAAGGTCTATTTCCGCTCAGAAGATTTATTTATTTATCTTGAGGCAAGACGTTTCCGCTTTCACTCCCAACATCAAATATGGTCATGGCTCAGAGAGGCTGGTGGGGACAGAAGCCAATTTAGAATAAAAGGCAAAGCTGTCAAGGTTTGGTCAGTGCCAGCACCAGAATATTATCAAGAAGAGGATCTTGAATTGCCATCGACAGTTGTAGAGGATTTTTAATATGTCCCCAGAAGAATATGCAAAGCAAGAACAAGAAGATAAAATGATACTTAGGCTCCATTCAATGTCACCAAAAAGAGCAATTGATTTTATAAACAATGTTGAAAGATTGATCGAGGAAGGATCATTTGGATTGAAGTCAATAGAAAATGTTAATGATGTGACAAAAATTGTCAAAGAATTAAAACAGGGTAAATAATGGATTCCCGCGTCAACATCATACTTGGTCCTCCAGGAACTGGTAAGACAACAACATTGTTGAACACAGTTGATGAAGCGATTGAATCTGGCATACCACCAGAGCGGATTGCTTATCTTGCCTTCACTCGCAAGGCAGCATACGAAGCTCAAGAGCGTGCAATTGAGAGGTTCAATTTTGATGAAGAAAGATTGCCATTTTTCCGTACACTTCATTCTCTAGCATTCAGACAACTTGGGATACAACGTGATGAAGTTATGACAGAGGAACATTATCAGAAATTAGGCAAGACACTAGGAGTTGAATTTCGAGGAGTATATGACGATGCTGTTCATGTACCTATTGGTGATGGGCTGGGAGACAAATGTTCAAGAATAGAAACCTTGAGCCGGATGAGGATGTGTTCAATTGAACAGCAATATGAAATTTCAAATGAAAGAGATTTGACTTTGCACGCTTGCAATCAATATGCCAATGTTATCAAGAAATATAAAGAAGAAAATGGTCTGCTTGATTACACCGACATGCTTGAGCAATGTGATTCAGAGCTGGATGTTGACATTTGCATTTTTGATGAAGCTCAAGATCTTTCTTCACTTCAATATAAGATGGCAATAAATTTATCAAGAGCAGCTCAAAAAGTTTATATAGCTGGTGATGATGACCAAGCAATTTTTGGTTGGGCTGGTGCAGACATAAAGAAGTTTTTGTCTCTGAAGGGCAACAGGAAAATATTGCCGCAAAGTTATCGCACACCATCAACAATTCATTCTTTGTCACTCAAGATAGCATCAAGAATAAAAAACAGATACATAAAAGAATGGAACCCAAGAATAGAAAAAGGCAATGTTGAGTGGTTGGCTCACGAAGAGGAATTGAATCTTTCAGGGAGCAACTCTTGGATGCTATTGTCAAGATCAAAATATTTGCTAACGAGGTTCAAAAGAATTTGTCAACAACAAGGTCGTGCTTATAAGTTGCTTGGCAAATCTTCAATTGACACAAAGGAGACTCGTGCTATAATATCTTGGGAGTCGTTGCGCAAAGGAAAGACCATAACACCATCAGAAGTAAAGAACCTTATTCAATTTATACCAAACAGAATAAAACTAAAAGACCTCAAGAATTATAAATTCTCTGATTTGGGTTTGCCAGAAAATGCAAAACAATTTGATTGGATGACAGTGCTCAAAAACATTGCACCAGAGGAGCGTGAATATTTAAGGGCATGTCTTCACAATGGAGAAAAGTTTGGAGATGAACCAAGCATAACAATCTCCACAATTCATCAAGCCAAAGGTGGTGAGGCAGACAATGTTGCATTGGTAACAGACATGGGAACTCTGTCCTGGAAGAACATGGCAAGTGATGAAGAAATAAGAGTGTGGTATGTGGCTGCAACGAGAGCAAGAAAAAATTTGTTTTTGATAAGGCCACGGACAATAAAATATTTTGACATGTAACTAAGTCATTGATATATAAGGAAAAGAAAGTGCTTTACTTTTGTGACACAATAAGAGATAATAACAATATTGAAACTGAGAAAGGAAATGTTGAAATGGAAAATACTACACTCGTGATGGGATACGAAAAGAACCCACGCTACAATCTTGAAAAATGCGGATGGGATGGAAAACCACGTCATCTTCTAACAGATAGTTTTTTAGCCGTTCCTGCGTGGACACTGGGATATGACCGCGAGGCATGGGATCACAAGCCAATAGGCACAGTGACAAATTTTCCTAATGAAGGTTGGACAGCAACAATTGATTGGTTTGAAATTGATGGCGATAGTTTTTCTCGCCCAGAACCAAAGACATTTACAGCGAAAGATTTTGATGAATTGATGGAGGTCATCGAATACGAGAGAAAGAAAGACCGTGGTCTTTTAAGGTCTGGCGAAAGAAAGGTGGAGGGTTGAGTGATGGAAATCAAAATCAACAAACTGCAAGACGCGAGAACATTTGGAGATGCGCGGAGAAAAAAGCACATTGATGTTAATGGTAGGAGCACAAAATTTTGGGCATCCGTAACAATAGAAGAGAGGGAGTTGCGAGGCTATTTCAACACAACTGACCCAAACCGTGGGCGCTGGTTTATTAACCACAAAACACATCGTGGTATAAGCAGTCCGAAAATTATCGCAGCAATTCGCGAGTGTTTGGATAACGAACTCGCAAAAAATCAGCCAGACTTTCCAATGCACAGAGGAGGGATGCTTGATGAAGATTAGAATATTTCTTGATTGTGAAGACTGCGATGGCCACGGCAAAGTAGAAGTAAGAGCTAGTGGTGTGGGTGCTAGTGGTCCTTGGGTTGAGTACAATGAACGCAATTGTGAAGAGTGCGGCAGCACAGGCAAGATTCATCACGATGAATTCTATGATTCAATTTTCGATGCCAGTAATGATTATCCAAAGGCATTGAGGTTCGAATATTTAGAGGAAATAGGGGAAGCAAAATGAAACATAGAAAAATAGCCGACCATTACATTCTGGCAATTTTGGACAACCATGTTCAAGAGCTTAAACACTACTACGGTGACATTGTGGACGAACACGAAGAGTTCGGATTTGACACAGGTTCGGTGGATACACCACTTGGAAAAACAGATCGGCGCAAGCTGCTTGCTCAGATCAACAAGAAGATCGACCAGCTGCGTGACCGATTGGAGGCTGCGTAATATTTGTGATCATTAATTTCATATTCCCTCAGACCCCAAACAGTTCGGCTGCTGGGGTTGAGGCAGTAGAGGCATTTGGGTCTCGCATTTTTTGAGAAAGGAAAAAAGATGACGACAGTATATGGGCTTTATCGCACTGGCAAAGAAGCACCAAAATTTGAGATATTTGAATCAAAGGAAATAGCTCACAACTCCGGCAATGGTTTTAGCATTGTTGAAGATCAAAGTAGCTTGTCAAACACCAGTCTGTTTCCTACCAGCTTCCTTGTCGAAATTTATAATCTTAAAGCAGACCGGAAGATTGCGAAATTTCGTGATCGTGGAACTGCAGAAAGTCGAGTGTGGAAGATGCTATCTGATCAGGAAGCACCTCAAGTCAATGAGGTTCCTGAGAAGAAAGCAACAGCAGAGCGCAGAGTTTTCAAAGGCCAGATGGTTCGCGTCTCAACAGGAAGCAATCCGAGGAGAGAAGGAACACATGCTTGGTCTTCTTGGGATCTTCTGAAAACCAATGGCCCAATGCTTTATGAGGAATTCATTGCGGCAGGTGGTCGCCGTCCTGACTTCGCTTATGATGTCAACCACAACTGGGCAGAGGTTTATTCAAAGTAACTTTTAAAGCAGGAGCCTGTTAAATGGCTCCTGCATTTTTATAGGAAGGTGGTAAAATAATGATAATATATGGTGCAGGAATGGCTGGGTTATTGGCTGCAAATATTCTTCGTAGGTTTAAACCTGTTGTAAAAGAAGCCAAGCAGGATCTTCCAAATAATCATGCTGCCTTGTTGCGGTTTCGTGGGCCAAGTGTTGGCGACTCCTGCGGAGTCCCATTCTCCAAGGTTAATGTTAAGAAGGCTATATGCTATGAAAACAAAATTTATAACGAGCCTAATATATTCTTTTCAAATAAATATAGCCTCAAGGTTACAGGTGCAATCGAAGATCGTTCAATTAACAATCTTGACAATGTGCAAAGATACATAGCTCCATTGAATTTTATTGACTTAATGGCCGCAAATTGCAGGATTGAATACAAAGAGGTTTTAAGCTCTTTATCAATGGCCACGGATAAAAAAGTGCCATTGATTAGTACAATTCCAATGCCAGCAATGATGGAAATTGTTGGCTGGAAAAGGAAGCCACATTTTCGCAACAAACCAATCTGGTCACAAGTTGGATTAATAAGGGAGCCAGATGTTAGTGTTTATCAGACAATATATTATCCAGACCCTCTTCAAACACATTACAGGGTCTCTGTTACAGGGAATATTATTATTGCAGAACACACATCTCCTCCTGAACAAAATGCAGGACCAGCTCTAATGGAATTGTTGAGAGATGATTTTGGCATTGATGCAAGATCAATTGATAACATAAAACAACAAGAGCAAAAATATGGAAAAATTTTACCAATTGAAGAAAAATTGCGCAAAGAATTTATATTTTATTTAACAGAAGAATATGGAATATATTCTCTTGGCCGATTTGCAACATGGAGACAACTGGTACTCGATGATGTTGTTAAGGATGTTGCTGTTGTTGAGCGTTTAATAGACAGTGACTCTGTCTATGACATATCACTTTATAGATCAGAAAGGAATGATAAATGAAAGTAAGCCTCGTAAACTATACACAAGATGCAAGAAACTTGCTCTTGTTCACCAAGAACACACGCCTCATGAATGTTGAGGACGCCTATGAAGAAATCAAAAGTTGGCCAGAGGAGAAGAAGAAAGATGAACTTGACTATATGCTTAAAACAATAAAGTCAAGTTGGGAATTTGTTGATTATACTTTTGAGATACGAGATGTGACTCGTGCATTCACCCACCAGTTCGTCAGAACTCGGACAGGCTCTTATGCTCAGCAATCACAGCGCACAGTAAGCATGGAAGGCTTTGGCTATTACACACCTCCGAAGATTGAGGAAGATGAGTATGCCAAGCTGGTCTACGATCAAACAATGGAGATGATAAACATGAGATATCAGCAATTGCTTGAAATCGGGATGCCAGCTGAGGATGCAAGAGGTGTTTTGCCAACAAACATTCACACCAACATAGTTGCCAAATTTAGTTTGCGCACACTGCATGAAACAGCCAAATCTCGTTTGAGCCCAAGAGCTCAAGGTGAACATCAAGAGGTGTTTAAGAAGATGATTGCTTGTGTTGTTGAAGTTCATCCATGGGCTGAACCATTCTTAACTCCAACTGAATGGGCTGCTCCATCAATGGCCAAAGCATTAAATCCAGAGGAGAAAAGAGATGAGCTCAATGGCTAGAATAATTATTTGTGACCTTGATGGAACCCTGTGCAATTGTGATCACAGGCTCCATCTTGCAAAACACAATGACTGGGACAGATTTAATGCCGCATGCGTTGATGACAAGATCAATGAGGATATCGCAAACATAATAAGAAATTTATCATCTGAAAAAACATTAATTTACATTGTTAGTGGAAGAGATGATAAGCACATTGAAAAAACTGAAGATTGGTTATTTTTGAACGATGTTCATTATGATAAACTTTTTATGCGCAAGTCAGGAGATTATAGAGCAGACAGCATTGTCAAGGAAGAAATTTTGAATAAACACATTGACAAAGAAAAAGTTTGGTTTGTTCTTGATGATAGAAATTCTGTTGTTAATATGTGGCGTGAAAATGGTCTTAGATGTTTGCAAGTTCAAGAAGGAGATTTTTGATGAGGATAAGAATTATTGGGAATGACATTGAAGTCTATGGCATAAAGGTTGCAAGGATACTTGATATAAACCGATCCTTGCGTGAAGACTTTGAATCATTAATCGAAAAATTAGATTCGGTTGATGACAATAAGATTTCTGAGCAAAAGGAAATAGATAAAAAAATTCAAGAGGCCTATAACTTTGGAAAAGTCGATGGTTATGCAGAAGGAAGAGAAGATGGTCAAGGCTGATAAGATCCTCGACTCAATGGCTGAGACTTTCCGAGAAAGGAACAAAGTTTATGGTGACAACTACAAGTCTGTTGGAGCTGTGATGACTGCTCTATTCCCTGGTGGTGTCAGTCTTACCACCAAAGAGCAGTTTAATACTTGGCACCTGTTTGAACTTATGATTGTTAAGTTGACCAGATTTGCCAATACTGAAATGACGCATAAAGACAGTATACATGATGCTGCTGTTTATGCTGCAATGGTTGAATCTTTAATGGAGGAAGAAAACAATGAGTAAAATTTTGATAACAGGCAGTGGCAAGGGTCTAGGTCTCGCCTTAAAAAACAAGTTGCGGGATGATGGTCATGAAGTTATTAAGTATGAGTGGCTTGATGGCAAGGATGTTCGCAAGCCAGATACAAAAGGCATTGATGAGCTTGATGTTCTGATTAACTGTGCAGGAGTCAACATAATTAACTGGCTGGAAGATTTTGTTGAAGAGGACTGGGATAGGGTTATGGACACGAATGCCAAAGGCATTTATATGATGTCCAGAGAATGTTTGCCAATGCTTATAAAGAGCAAAGGAACAATCGTTAACATTGTGAGCAACGCAGCACACATTCCAATGACATGCTCTTTGGCCTACAATGCATCTAAAGGTGCGGCACACATAATGACGCTACAACTCGCAAGAGAACTAACTAAAAAGTATGGCATAACAGTCTTTGGTGTAGCACCAAATAAGATGTCTGGCACAGGAATGAGTGATTCAATTGATCGTCAGGTTGTTGAGACTCGTGGCTGGACAAAAGAGTATGCCCAAGAGTATCAGCTCAATGGGCTACTAACTGGGGAGGAAACACCACCAGAGCTACTGGCTGAATTCCTAGCACATCTTCTCCAAGACAAACAACACCACAAATTTTTGACAGGCTGTGTCCTGCCATATGGAGCCTAATTATGAAATTCAAAATTGAACAAATTGCAATCTGCCCAATGTTTCCAGACAAAGCCAAAAAGCTGTTGGAAGATATGGGAGCAGGAGAGTGGGCAGAAGATCATGTTGTGGCAGAGGGTGAAGTATTCGGATCACCCAGTCGCAATGAAGCAGATCTCTCTTTTAACTACAATCTTGTTGATGGTAATGAATTTGAGGTTCTCCATTACACCAATGGCATAAACTGGATGGGTGATAGAGAAGGCAAAAACGACTGGCCAAGAAAAGTAAACTCTGTCAGCCACCTAGGGATGCACTGCACTGCTGAGGAGCTAGTAGAGTGGAGGAAGTTCTTCGAGGAGAGGGACATTGGTGTGGCTCAAGAGGTTGTGACAGAATCACACACCAATCCAGTTATCGCTGGGAAGAGGACATACAACTATGTGATCTTTGACACAAAGGAGATACTATCTGTCGATTTGAAATTCATAGTTAGAATAAACCATGATAGTGTTTGACCTTGAGACCACTGGCCTCCCATTGGCTGAAGGTGCTGATTTGAATCTTCAGCCACGCATCACTGAATTTGGTGCGATAAAACTTGACGAAGATTTGAAAGAAATAGATGTGATTGAATTTCTTGTCAATCCTGGAATACCTCTTGATCCTAAAATAACCAAGATAACTGGCCTGACAGATGATATGCTGAAAGACCAGAAACCATTCATTGCTAGGCTAGATCAAATAGTTGATTTTTTTCTTGGCGAAAGAATTCTTGTTGCTCACAATTTGCCATTTGACAGAGCCATTTTAAAATTTGAGCTGGAGCGTGTTGGTAGGATTTTAAGTTTTCCGTGGCCACCAGAACAAATATGTACTGTTGAGGTTGGTGAGACAGTTTGGAATAAAAAGAGAAAACTTGGCGATATCTATCTTGAGGTTACAGGTCAGGAGCACAAAGGTGCCCACAGGTCAATAGCTGATGTGCGTGCACTTATTGAGATCGTCAAGTGGTATAAAAAAGAAGGCAATTTAGATGCTTAACTTAAAGCTACGCACAGAGTATTCTTTTCGCAATGCTTATGGTCCTGTTGAAAAGGTTATTAATGCAACAGAAGGCGATTCTATAGGTATATGTGACGCAGGAACTTGGGGGCATGTGGCTTTTAGGGATGCTTGTAAAAAAGCAAATAAGAAACCAATATATGGAGTTGAAATTGCTTTTGTAGATGATGCTCGTTCTAGGGAGAAGCAACCCCACAACTTTATGTCGTTCCTCGCCAAGAGCAATGACGGATTGAGAGAGATATATGAGCTTGTTACCAGATCTACAGATAATTTTTATTATATTCCTAGGCTTGATTATTCTGATCTTTTTCATCTTTCCGAAGAGATAATAATTCTGTCGGGAGCTAATCCAAACTGGGGCATGCTCCCATCAACGCACAAAGAAAATCTTTACATTGAAATTGGCCCAACAAGTACAAAAAAGGCTCTTGAATCAATAGAAAAAGGATTCAAGCCAGTCGCTGTGAGTGATAATTTTTATCCTAGCACAACAGACAAAAAAGTTTACGAAGTGTTGGCTGGTCGTAATCGCCAATCAAGAACCAAGCCTATGCACATTCTTAATGAATGGGAGCTTAGGTCTGTTATTAAGTGGCTCCCTGACGAGGCCATAGCCAACACCTACACCATTGCTGAACAATGTGATGCAAACCTACCAGAAGCACAGATGATTCGTTATAGGGCCAATGAAACTCTTGAGAGCTGGTGCATAGCTGGAGCTGAGAAATTAAAAATTGACCTGACTAACAAGGAATACAAGGCTCGTCTTGAGCGCGAGCTAGGCTTGATAAGAGAAAAAGAATTTGAAGATTACTTTTTTGTTATTGCTGATATGGTTGAATATGCTCGTCAGCACATGCTTGTAGGACCAGCACGAGGATCTGCTGCTGGCTCACTGGTCTGCTACTTGCTTGGCATAACGAATGTTGATCCTATAAAGCACAATTTGCTCTTTGAAAGATTTATTGATGTGACACGTGAAGATCTTCCAGACATTGACATTGATTTTCAAGATGACCGTAGAGAAATGGTTTTTGAATATTTGCGTCAAAAATATGGACCAGAGAAGGTTGCACACCTTGGCACAGTCAGCAAGTACAAGGCCAAAAGCACAATAACAGAAGTTGCCAAAGAATTCGGCATCCCCCAGTGGGAGGTCAATGACCTCAAAGGTGCAATCATAGAGCGTAGTGGTGGTGATTCAAGAGCAGCATTCTGCATTCTTGATACATTCAACGAGTTGGATATTGGCAAAAATATTTTAGAAAAGTATCCACAGATGAAAATCGCAGCAGATATGGAGAACCATGCTCGCCATAGTGGTGTTCATGCTGCTGGAATAATTGTGACAGAAAAGCCAGTCCATAATTATTGCTCTGTGAGCAGCTATGGTGGTTCAGCGCAGATAGACAAATATGATGCAGAGAAATTAAATCTGCTAAAGATTGATGCATTAGGTTTAAGGACTCTGAGCATTCTTCAGGATATATTAGATCAAGTTGGGTGGGAGCGAGAAAAGCTAATAAATTATCCTCTGGACGACAAAGATGCATTCGCAATACTTAACGATGAAAAGTATGCTGGGATATTTCAGTTCGAGGGATATGCATTGCAGTCTGTTACACGCCAGATGAAGGTTCATGGCTTCGAAGACATTGCTGCCATCACCGCACTCGCTCGTCCTGGCCCACTCAACTCTGGCGGAACAACAGAATATATAAAAAGACATACAGGTGCTGCACCAACAGAATACCTTCACACACTGACCAAAGACATAACAGAAGTCACCAATGGTGTTGTTGTCTATCAGGAACAGGTCATGCAGATTGGCAGGGATGTTGGCAAGCTGTCCTGGGAAGATGTCTCCCAGCTGCGCAAGGCAATGAGCAAGTCTCTTGGCCAAGAATTCTTTGACCAATATTTTGAAAAGTTTAAAAAAGGTGCAGAAGAAAATGGCATTGAAGAGAGTGAGGCAAAGTATATATGGGATCACATTAACACTATGGGCAGTTGGGCATTTAATCGTAGCCATGCTGTCAGTTATGGTATGCTGTCTTATTGGTGTTGCGTTCTTAAGTATAAGTTTCCTCTGGAGTTTGCTGCAGCGTGTCTCCGTAACGTCAAAGATGATGCACAAGGTGTAAAGCTATTAAGAGAAGTTGTCAAAGAAGGGATGTCATACAAACCATACGACAAGTTCAGATCCCTTGAAAATTGGTCTGTGCAAGAAAATGAGCTCATAGGTGGTTTGATAGGCATAAAAGGAATAGGACCAAAAATGGCAGAGGACATAATTCGCAGAAGGAAAATGGCAGAGCCTCTAACACCAAGACAAGAGAAACTTCTAGATAATGGCACAACTCCATACGATGACATATTTGAATGTGAACGTAGGTGGGGCCACATCAAAAAAGATCCGAGAGCGCACAACATCGTTTCTGAAATCACAGACATTCAAGATCTCGATGGAGACAATCCCGGAACATTTGTTTTCTTCGGCAAGCTGACAGAGAAGAATCTGCGTGACATGAATGAGGTTGTTAACTTGGCCAAGCGTGGTGGTCGGAGAGTTGACAGGAACAACCTGTGGCTCAACCTAACATTCGAGGATGACACAGCACCAATCATCTGCACCATAGACAGGTTCAAGTATAACAAGATGGGCAAACCAATTGTTGAAGGATCAAAGGATGGCGATTGGTTTTTAATCAAAGGAGAAATCAAAAAAGGCTTCAGGAAAATATACGTTGACAATATTCGTAAACTTAGTGCATCTTAAGTCATTGATATAATTGATAAAAATAGTGCTTTACTTTTGTGACACAATAAGAGATAATAAGATGTTGAAGCTGAGAAAGGAATATTATGAAAACAATTATTGTGTCTGGCAATTTTGACAGCCGCTGGCATCCACAGATTGCTTGTGGTAATCGTACAGCTGAAGTATCAATAGGTAGCAAGTGGGTCAAGATACAGGAGGTTCCAAAATACTACCGCACCAAAAGAATTCTTAAATCAACTTTTATAGGTGCTATCAGAGAACTAAAGCTCCTGGAAAAAATTGATGGGGATCTCTATAATATAGATCCTAACAATATTTGAGAAAGGAATATTATGAAAGACCATCGTGTAAATAAACTCGCAGAAGTTCGTGCAGAGATCGCGCACCTCAAAGAAGTTGAAAATGAACTTGTTCGTGCCCTCAAGGAATCTGGTCCTGGAACATATAATGGCGAAGAACATTATGTTGTTATAAGTGATGTTGAGCGCAAGACGCTTGATATAAAGGCAGCACGAAAGAAGCTGTCTCGCCAATTCATTCAGGCTCACACGAAAGTAACAAATTGCCTGAGTCTCCAGCTGTTCGGATATTCAAAGAAAGAAGCAGCATGAGTAATTCAGCAATGGCTACGAGCTCAAGCTCTGTCAGGAAATTCTTGACACAAGAGCAAGTGTTCCATGGATTTAATGATTACCAGGACGGTGTTTGGGGTGCAGACTATGAGAGCAAAAATCAATATTGGCAAATCTCATATGAGTGGGGCAGACAAATTGCTTCTTGGTGTGCTGAAAGAAATATTGAAATCTCTTGGAATAAAATGACAACTATTCCAAGAGCATTAACAAGAGAAGTTGGTCTATTTGTTTATTCAGACCAATTTTTGAATTGAGAGGAGGGTGTGATGGATTTAGCAACAGTTATATTTGTTAATGTTGTTGTTGGTGTAATAATGATCCTAATAGGAGCCAACTAGATAATAAAGAATACGAGTTTGTCAAGTCATAACTCATTGTTAAATAACAGAAAGAAAATGCTTTACTTTTGTGACACAACAAGAGATAATAATTTATAACACTGAGAAAGGAATTCTGATATGGCTTTTAATCCTAGTTACGACATCCCTGAAGAGCGTTATAATGCTGCTGTCAAGCGCAACATCCGTAGCAATGCTATAAAAGGCAATTTAAAAAGATGGCTTGCTGAAGGTGAAGATCATCAGGAACTTTATGATTGGCTTACAGAATCAGGCGAATATTCTCCTAATTATGAGGAAATTGAAGAAAATGGAGATATGATTGGCTTTTCCACGAGACATCCTCTTTGCAAAAATATGTTCGTTGGAGATTTTGGAACATTTCTAATGAAATTAGCCAAAACATTAAATGAGAATTTTTATCACAGTGAAGTAGAAAAGGTTGAATGTTGGGGAAAACTTTCTCCCAAGCAGACTATTGTTGTGCGCAATGCTCTGGCTCGTGCTAAAGAAAGTCTTGCCAAAAAAGATGAGCTTGAAGCTCAGTGGGCAGCTGAAGCAGCCAATCGTGATTATGTTGGTGAAGTTGGTGACAAAAAATTCGTTGTTGAAGGAAGAATTGCTTTTACGACCAGCTGGTCAGGAACTTATGGAACAACTTTCTTAACAATCATCCGTGATGCCAATGACAACACTATCAAATACAAAGGCAAGTCAATTGGCTCAAAAGGCGAAGAGATTAAGATGATCGCCACCATCAAAGCCCATGAAGAATACAAGGGTGAGAAGCAGACCATAGTCAACCGACCAAGGGATGTGGAGGTTAAGTGATAATAGAAAAGGCAAAAGGTAAATATTGTTTTGCCAATGTTAAGTTGACAGGGGAGAATGCACTCCACCTGTCTTCTCTCCCAGGATTTAAAAAGTGGGTTGGAAGGAAAATGATGTTTGCTCCGACAGGTGCAAATATAAAACACATAGAAAAGCACTGGCCTGATGCAGAATGGCAAGAGGATGCTCGGCCAGCTCTTGATCAATATATAAACTCTCTCAGAGCAGCAGAAGACAGAGTTAAATTTTCTGTTCCTGAAGGCGACGATTTCATGTTTGAAACAGTTCCTTTTGATCATCAGAGAAAAGCATTCTATATGTCTCGTGACAAAATCAATTTTGCGCTGTTGATGGAGCAAGGAACAGGCAAATCGAAAGTAGCAATTGACAATGCTGCTTATCTTTTCGCAAATAACAAAATAACAACCATGGTAATAATAGCACCAAATGGTGTTCATCGCAACTGGCTTAAAAATGAAGTTCCTGTGCATCTGCCGGAATGGTGTCCTCGCAAAACAGCACATTATTATGCTGGCATGAGGAAAAAAGATCTTGATAATTGGAAATCTGTTCTTTCGTCAAAAAACATTTTAAAAATATTTGCTTTTAATGTTGAAGGATTTGTTTCAAAAAAAGCACAAGAACTTATAAACAAAATAATGGTCTCAGAAAATGTTTTCCTTGTTCTTGATGAAAGTTCACGCATTAAACGTCCTGGTGCAAAAAGAACAAAATTCATAACAAAAATAGGAAAGCTCGCAAAATACCGTAGGATCTTAACAGGGACTCCTGTCACAAAAGGACCAGAAGACATTTACAGCCAATTCAAATTCCTTGATCCTTACATTTTAGGTTATGAAAGTTTTTACTCGTTTCGTGCTCATTTTTGTGTTATGGGTGGCTATGAACAAAGACAAATAGTCGGTTATGAGCATCTTGATGAACTAGTCAAGAGCATTGAAGGTCATTCTTTCAGAGTTTTAAAGAAAGATTGTCTGGATTTGCCCGACAAAATATACCAACGAGCATATGTAGAGCTTTCAGAGGCCCAGAGACGCTTATATAACACAATTCGTGATGAATACGTTGCTGAGTACTCAGGAAAGACAATTGATGCTCCAGAGGCCATTACAAGGCTTTTAAGGCTACAACAAATTACATGTGGTTGGTTTCCATCTGATGACCCTGTCAGAATAGACAATAGGAACCCAAGATTAGAACTTTTAAAAGAGCTTTTGAGTGATATTGATGGGAAAGTTATTATCTGGGCACGATTTAGAGCTGATTTAAGGGACATAGAGGAAGCATTAGGCAACGCTGCTGTTGCTTACCATGGGGGTGTTGACGCTGATAGTAGGGTGCGTGCTGTAGAGGCTTTTCAAAAAGATCCAAAAATAAAATACTTTGTCGGTCAACCGCAGAGTGGTGGAATTGGCTTAACTCTCACTGCAGCAACTTATGCGATATATTATAGTAACAGCTTTGACCTAGAAACAAGGCTGCAATCAGAAGACAGGTGCCACAGAATAGGCACAACCCAAAATGTCACATACATTGACATTGAGGCAAACCGGACAATTGATTCAAAAATAATAAAAGCTCTGAGGAATAAGAAAAATCTCGCTGATGTGATAACCAAAGACCCAAAATCAATATTTATGGAGGATGATGATGAGATCTAAATATACAAGAAGATTTGTTTCAAATGTACAAGATGACAAAAAAACAATGTCATTAAAGAAAATTTCATTGAAATACAACCTTACAATTGGTCAAGTTGTTTACATAATCTATTCAAAAAAATTCAAACCCATCCCAAAGGAAGCTGATGCAAAAAGGAAATGCACTCACCTAATTGAGCCTGAACCAAGAACCTGGGCAAATGTTATGAAAGAACTTTTTGATGACATAAGAAAATTCTTGCAATGAGCGAAAAACAGTTTTGGACTTTCATAAGATCAAATCTTGATTTACAGATGTATCGTGTTGAAAACAAAGTTGCTGTAGGGATGCCAGATGTTCATTATGTTTCGCAATATGGTGGTGGTTGGATTGAATTGAAATATATACCAGGATTTCAAATTAAAGGAAGAACGAAAATCGGCATAAGCAAAGCTCAATCAATATGGCACACAAATTATAAAAATTTTGGTGGCATAAGTTGGATACTTTTAAGAGTTGGTCGTGAAAAGATGTTCCTTTTCGAAGGCTTGCAGGCAAAAGAAATAAGCAAAATGCCTTGCGATAAGAAAATAGTTGGGAATTCTTATTGGAGTTCTTATGGGAATCTCAAAAAAGAAAACTGGGAAAGTCTGAAGTTGGCAATATTAGAACCACACAGAATTCTTTGCAATAATGCAGACCTTTTTGTATTTTGAATCAATTTGCTGCTTGTCTAACTTTTTTCTTCGTCGCTGATGACATGTCACCAAGGATTGATTTAACAGCTGTTGGTTGGCCTTCTCTAGATTTTTGAATGTCAGTCCCTGCCGTCCTTGCTGCAACCCCAGCAGCTGTTGCAACAAATACATCTGCTATTTGGTGTGCCCTTCTTTGAAAATGCGCAAGAATTGCAGGTTGGAATAATGCCCTGCGTACCAAGACAGGATTTTCTGATACGAGAATTTTGCCTATTTCAGCAAGTTCTTTTTGTGATAAATTTTGAGATTTAGAGCCGAGAAAGTCTCTGACCAGCCTTGCCCCAGCCATTACATTACCACCTGCAAATGAAAAAAGATTTGAAAGCATTCCAGCTGTACCAACACGCGATGCCGCTTCGGCTGTTGTTTGTGTTGGCGAACCCTGTAATACTTTTCCTTCAGAGCGCATTGCTTGGTTGGCTAATTGTATTTTCCTGGCTGCAATTTCAAGTGACTCTTCAGGATATATCTTTTCAAGGATCAATCTTTCAGCTCTGGTAATATCATCCAAATTACGGAAAAGTGTTGCCTTGGCTCCTTTTGTTGCCTTACCTCTTAAAGCAGCACCAGCTCCAGCACGGAAAGCTGCTATAACATCCACATCCCCTGTTTTGACTATTCTTTCAAAAATTATTTCTGCATCATCAGGAACTTTGCTAAATATTTTTCTTCCTTCATCAAAGGCATCTCTTGCAGCAAACATCTTTGCATAATTAGCTCTCGTTGATTTTAAAGCAGGAGAAAGATCATCAATTATTCCTCTGATTCCTTTTTCTAAATCCCCAAATGCTTCCCCCAGCGCACCTTGGCCCTTTGCAAACGATTTATCAGTTACATCCTTTAATCCCCTGCGTATTATTTCACCTTCCTCAAGAGAAACATTGCGTGTGAGTTCAATTTCATCTGTTTGTTTGCCAGCATTATCAACTTTGTTTCTAAAGAGTGGTTTCAATCCCCTTGCTGCTATCAATTGATTCAGATCACTCAATATAGCTGGATTATTATTTGCAACTTCAAGGACAGAAAAGTTTAGCCTGTTTGATGGCTCAAGAGGTGTTTCTTTAAAAATTTTATTATAGGCTTTTCCTTCAGCTTTTTTCATCGCATCAATTGTTTGGTTCATAGCTTTAACAACATTGCCACTAGGTGCTATTGGCACCAAATCAGCTTGAAGTGCTGCAGAACCTTTTTCAGAAAGTTCTTTTGAGCGACGGATAAGAGTATCGGAAACTACTTTTCCTCCAACACCCATCTTACTATAAATTGCCCTTAATGCTTTTGCTGCCTCCGGAGACATATCAGGGAATATTTCACCATCAGAGATGCGCTTTATCATTTCTTCTGGTGTTACTCCACCTTCTTTAATTATGCGTGACAATTCTGCTTCAACTTGTGTTGGGAGTTTTCCACCAAACTTAGAGCGTAAAAAATTTATTGGCGAAGAAACAACTTTTTTGGCAACTCTTCCAGCTAATGGCAATCCTTTTCCAATTGCCGGACCAAGAACAGCTCCTGTGCCACCAGATATTAAAAGGTCTTCTGGATCTTTAGTGACTCTTTCTATAGGATCACCTTCTCTTGCACCTAAAGTTGCTGTTATTGCATGGCCACCTCCGATTGCAGCCATTCTTGCAAGTCCTGGAGCTGCAGAACCTCCCATTGTAAATGGCAATGTTGCCAAAGTTATCAAACCAGCACCACCAAGCTCATATCCCATTGCTTCTGTGGGATCTTTTTTTCTTGCTTCTTCTATTATTTTTCTTTCTTCCTCCAGAGCTTGCTCAAAAGTTAATTCGCCACCAGTGAGCCGACTGGCAATTGACCTAACTGATGCAAAAAGTTCATCAGAGAAATTCCATGTTGCTCCAGCTGCACCAAGACGTAATTTTTCTCCAATGCTTAAATCAGAAGAGACAGGTGTTGTGCCTGCTATTGGTTGCTGTTTATATTTTTCGGAATCGCTTCCTAGAATTCCACTTGGATTTCCCATTACTGCCTAGTCCCCCAATCTTTTATGATAAATATTGGTTCATCAGCAAATAATTCTTTTCCTGTTGCTGAACGATTATAAACAACTGCTCCTCTTGGAAGTCTCTCATACCAGTTCAAAAGTTTGTTATATTTATCATCTTCTTTAAGTTTTTGGTCATTACTCAGTGCCTCATATTTAGTATCGTCACTGTATATGGGAACTTCTCCTTTGTATTTTGAATACAATCCCCGATCTATTTTATCAATAGCATCATCTACATCTTTTGAAGTGCCACCAGAAGTTAAAATTTCGCGTTCTTTTGCGGCTGCTGCAGCAGCATTTTCTGTACGTTTTTTAAATGTGTAAAGGGAAATGTAGTTAGCTTTTGGTTTATTTCCAATATCAGCAATTGCTCGTTGATATGCCTTAAATTCCATGTCTGATGTTGAACCAGAACCTACTGGCCGCATTTTTGGAGCAAGGACATTTGAAATTGATTGAATGATCTGAAGATTTTGAACTTGAGGATCATCCACTCCAAAAAGTTGTCCAAAAACATTTTTTAGTGGCAATGTAATTTCAGCCAATCCACCTGTCTCAACTTCCCCTGTTAACAGCAGATCCATGCCTATCTGCACAGTTGGGAGTGTTTCAAATGATCTTGTTATGTAAGAATTTTCTTTTGCAAGTATTGGAATTCTTTTTTGCCTATATTCAACACTTGCAGGTTTAACGCCACCAGTGACAGGAATAAAATTAAAGTCTACTATTCTATTATTTTTGACAACAGGGGCAAGCATTTGAAACGAGTCTGCTATAACAACAGGTTTGCCAACCATGCCCTTTGATGGGGCTGTTAATTTTTTAGCTGTGCTGGCAAAAGTAGGAGCATTTTGTGGCATGCCTTTGTTTATTAAATATTGTTTTGCATTTTCAGCTGTCATATAAACAGCTGATTCTCCAGAAGGATACTGTTTAAAAACTCCACCTTTACCGAGGGACGATGCTAATGTTACGCCCATTTTGGTAGCTGCGAGATCTTCAGCACGCTTTAGCCTTCTGTCTTCTGCCAGCGTTTTCATGACTTGCTGCCCAGCAGTTCCAGCGGCACCGATGGCTGTTGCTCCTGGTTTGGAAGATTCCGCTGCCATATTGACAAAGAATTCAAAAGCTGTCATCCAGGGGTCACGCTCTTCTCTAGCTGGCATCAGTTGTTTTGCAAAATCCATGTAATTCTGCAAACTTCCTTTTTTAATAGTGCTGAGATCAGTTCCGGATACACCAACTGGCATTTTTGCTCCTGTGCCAAGTTGATTAGAATAACGAGAACGCCATTCATTGTAGGGAATAAAAGTTTTTTTTGCCATTAATTATTACCCATCAATCTATAAGCTGTTGCCAACGCACCAAGTCCACCCATTGTTTGACCATAAATACTTGGTGTTTGAACAATTTGCCCACCACGTTGCATTGAATATTCTCGAGTATCATAAGGAACACCTTGCAAAGCACCAAGAGCATAATTCAATTGCTGAAATGGATACTCTCTCTGCTCAAGATAATCTCTGTAGGCAGTGTCTAGTGCTCGCTGACTCATTTGCCTTTCTGCCTCACCAGCACCAACCATCCCTCTAGCTTCTTGTTCCTGTTGTGTTTGCCTCTGTTGACCAATATTTAATTGGGCCTCAATGCCCATTCTTCGAGCAGCTTGATTTAAATCATATGCTTGACTTTCTTGCGCTGATTCTCGGTCAAACCTACCAAATCTTTCTGCTTGTCCACGATCAAAAGCTCCAAACCTTTCGCCTTGGCCAAGTTCAAATTCTCGTTCTCTTGCGGAACGATTTCTATCATAAACTCCAAGTCTTTCAGCACGATCCCTTTCCATTTGAGCTGCACCAAATTCTAAACCTGCTCTGCCAGCTTCTGCTGCCAATCTGCCACGCTCCCTACCTTCTTGCCCTGCCATTTGGGCTGCTTGAATAGCATAGCGGTCTCCACCAAATGCTGATCCTGCACTTGCAGCAAGCTCATTTTGCCTCCTGTCAAATGTCTCTGTAACATCTGCCATTGCAGGAGAGACAGCTCTTTGATACATATCAGCATAACGCTGTGCTGCATCTGCGTCAAAAGCCATGCTATCAACGTCAGCTCCCCTCGTAAAAGAATCCCTTTCAAGAGCACCACTTTCAAGAGCTGTTTGTGGATCAAACCTTGTAGAACCAAGTTGTCCTGCAAGATCACTGGCCCTGCTTAATTCACCCCTATAACTACTGCTCATAGGACCAGTAAGGATACTCATTCCCCTGCGCTCTTCAGGAGTTAGATATCCACTGGAACCGAAAGTTGCAAACCGATCACCTTGATATCCAGGAAATGGACTTTCAGCTAATTCAGCAGCTTGTTGGAAAATAGTGCGGCCACCAGAAGACACCCACTCTGGAATCTGTGTTCCTGTAAGAACTTCTTTTGGATCAGGAAGTACATCTACATTCGTTGAGCACCATCCACCCATTACAGATTCTCCTTAACATATGTAGAACCAGCTTTAACTAGCCCAAGCCTTTCGTAAAAATTATCTTTACGATTAAGATCGCCATTATAAACATGACCTAATTTTATATTCATACCATCACCAGCTTCAATAAATTTTTTAATCAATTGGATTGCAGCTTTCGTATTTCTGTGTTCTTGATAAACATAAAACCAGATATCTCCAAGGATTGTTTCATTTGTCCACCACTCAGAAGAATAAACACCACCAATTGATCCTAAAAATTTATTATCATCACCAATAGCAACAAGACAGATTCCATCATTTATAACAGACAAGACAGACTGTGAAAACTTTTTAGGGTCAATTGGCCCAAGTTTAAATTCTGATTCTTCGTGCATCGCAACAAGCATTGACAAAATAAAAGAAGAATCAAGAACAGTTGCTTGTCTTATCTCCATCACATAGAGGCCAATGCCCCTCTGCCCTGCCCTGGTCCAGCTTCACCAACCTGAGCAGCAATCATCTCTATAACTTGTTGAAGCTCAGGAAGAAGTTTAAGCAAAACTCTTGCTGAATTGCCATCAATCATAGTATCGAGAGTTTGCAACTCTTCTGGAGTCAATGACTCAAGCCTAGAAAGCAAAACAACTCTCATATCATCATCAGCTTGCATCATCATGTTAGCAGCATCAGGACCCATTGACTGATTTAAAGTATTTGGTTGTTCTGGAACTGCACCAGCACCAGCAGCATCTGCCATTCTTGTGGCCATTTAAATCTCCTTCTTTCCATAGAGGACAGACCAATCTGTCCGTTTGCAAAAAATTCCCATTGCATAACACAATGGCTCACCAATATGCCGGTAAAGTTTGCCGAGATAATCAGGCTTCGCTCGCTCGCCATATATATAAGCAATTTCATTTGCTCTGTGTTTAGCTATGTGATGCCAAAGTTTTACACTTTTTCCTTTTCTTAATTTACGCACAACTCCTAAAGACCATATGTGATAACCATTGACATGAATCGGTGTTAAATAATCAACAGTAAACCTATAATCAAGGATGACATCCTTTCTCGTCAAAAGTCCCTGCCTACAAAGTTCATTGCAAATAACCCTTCCTCCGATCATACCACCAATAGATCCTCCGATCATACCACCAATCGGGCCAGCTAATGCTGTACCTATTGTGCTACCAACAGTTGAGAATGCTGCAGATTTGACAGCTTCTTTTGGCTTTTGACCCATAAGAAGATTTACACCAAGACCAATACCAAAGCTCGCTCCAACACTAGCTAGTGTTGGGGTTCCTGGAGCAAGACCTCCCCCTGGCTCGTTACTAAATGTATCACCAAAAAAGCCACTGCTATCAGAACTTATGACGTCTGAACCGCCAACACTAGCTCCAGCTGCGTTGGCTTGTCCCACGCTGGCATCCGATATATGATAAAAGTCTTGCCCACCAATATTCTGCCCCGCTCCTACAAATTTTGGCTGGACTCCTGCTCCAGCCATTTTATCTAATCCGCTTTTAGAAACGAGTGATGTTCCTTTGGCAAGACCTTCTGCAGCTTTAATTGACGCTGTTTTTGCCAATCCTGTTGACGTATATCCTGGGAGAAAACTTTTTGCCGCTGGCACCAATTGGTTTACAAATTCCATATTTGCAGAAGGACTAATGAAACTGCCAAGAGCACCTTTACCAGCCTCTGTTGCTACTAATGAAGTAGCTTTACTTATAAGACCTTGAGCAATTGCCCCACCAGCTTGTGCAAGCATCGCTGCTGTTCCTGGGGCATCAGGAGAATAGCCAAATGCATCTGCAGCTTCACGATGATAAGGATCTGCTGGGTCAAAAGTTACGGTGCCTGTTTGAATTCTTCTTGCAAAATCAAAATAAGGCATAGCTGCTGTGCCATAAACGTCTTGCAATCTTCTTCCGCCAAGGAAAGAAGAAGGATCAAATGAGCCAACCTGATAAACAGGAACTTCAACCTGCCCCTCTTCATTAGTATTTGTTGATGCTGCTGAAGCTGTGCTTAGTCCATAATCAGGAATTGTTCCTGAGTTGACATTCTGCCTGTAAAGGTCTGATGCGAGATTCATAACCATTATGATACAATTCCCCTTTCTTTCAAATCTGTTATTAAAGTTCCCAAAACATCAGCAAGTTCCGCAGTGGTTGTTGAATTTGCATCAAGAGTCCTGTCAGTTGTAACATTAGTCATCGTATAAACACTTGAGCTAGCCGATAAATTAAGATTCGATATGTTACTCTCAATTTGATTTATTAATTGAGAGGCCCAACGCCTATCATATTCATTTGGTGGTGATGGTAATCTTCCTTTGTATGTTGTCATCTTAAACCGTCCTGACGGATGTTATACCTTATTGTTCCAAGTCTCCAATTATCACCAACTTCTGAATTATAAAAACGAACTTTTATCTGACGACCTTTAGCTCTAGTGCTTATCTTAGTTGTTGATGATGTAACAGTAAACGGTCCTTTTTCAACTTCATCAGATTGTGGGTATTTCTTGGCTTTCATAGTTAAATAAGTGCTTCCTGAAAACTCACCATCTGGTATTATTTTGTCAATAATGAATGTATTTGTGCCATCTGGTGCTGCAGTTGCATTCAATTGTATTGGTGAACTTTCTATGTGGGCAGATAAAGCAGAACCATCAGCATCAACACCTTTTTCTTGATCGTAAAGATAATTTTTGTCAGCTGAATAAGGATAAAGCTGATTGCCAAAGGCATCGTGCCAAGCTGTTCTTTCAATAGTTCCAACTGCCCAAGAACCACCTTCTGTATTATAACTAACATATTTATCTGGCTCTTGGTCATTAGATCCATCAGAAGGGTAAAACCACATAATCTCTTTGAATTGACGAACAAATCCTACAAATATTTTTTGATATTGTTGTATATTTAGTTTATCAAAGACATAATCTTGGACTGGACAAGGCATCTCTTTGACTTGACCATCAAAAGCAAAGAAATTCTTTCTACCCATCCAATAAACAATATCATTTTCTGATAACATTGAATTTTGAGAAATTGCCCCACAATTATTCCCGAGAAGTCTAAATTGAAAAGTAAATGGTGGACCAACAAATTGCATGCCATAAACTGCTTCATCAGTTGCGATGAAAGTCTCCTCTCTTGAGGCAACAGCAGTAACTATTTTTGTTCCAATTTGAAGCCTTTGTGAACCTGCTGTATTAGATGCAGAAGCTGTCCAAGTTGAAGTTGATTCCTGATCAGACCAACGTAATAGCATTGGGTCTTGAGCACTGGCAGTTGTGCTATAAGAGCCAAGAGAAATTACATGACGATCTGGAAAGGATATTGTTGTTAGCCTACTTTTTGTAACTTCACTAGCAGAAATTACAGCTGCTCTGTTATTAGTGCCATTTGATGCATCCCAAACATACGTTTTAAAATTATGAACTGTGGCTATAAGATCTTCACCCCAAAGTGAGAAACTCCACCTTGAAAGTTCCTGGTTAACATCTGAAGCTGCTCTTTCTGTGCCCCAAGTGCTTGAGTTCCAAGTTCCTGTGCCCCAACCATATTGAAGAGTTGATGTTGAAATAAGCATTCCTTCATCATGACCTATCAAATATGTTGCAACAACAGAACTTCCTCCACCTGCTCCAGAGCCATCCGCTGTTGCAGAATCAACAACTGTATATGAATTTGCATTCACTTTTGTCAACTCATAAGCACCAGAGAGTGTAATGCCATTAACTTCTGCAGCTCCGCTAAAAGAGACAATCTCCCCTGTTGTTGCTCCATGGCTCGTGTGTGTAACTGTTACAGTTGACGAGCCATCAGTTGTTGTTATAGGATTGGTGCCAAGAGTTGCAGAAGCTCTGGCAGGAGTAATATCATAAAGCGTGCCAGCTTGAAGAAGTAATAGCTGCTTATCAGTTCCTATTGCAACATAATCAACACCAGCCAATGTTCGCCAATTTACAAGCTCCCTGCAAATTCCAGGATCAAGATTATCTGAAGAAGTGAGAGTTGTAGGAGATGTTGTTATTTTTTCCCAACCACCAATTTTTTGAGGCAATCCATCAACAAACCTTATTTTATCAGAATCAACCCAATAAGGACCAACTTGCGAAACTGTGTATTCCGATATATCCTTTATGACTCCCTGTTGGATTGCTAAAGTTTGTAGCGGCATTATTTTTTCTCTACTTTTTCATTTTTAGGTTTTGGAGCTACTGCTTGTTCATAATAAATAATAATTTGTTTCTGTTGCTCTATATATCTCTTAATTTCTGCCATATTCAAAGCTAAAGTTTCATAATCTCTAACACTCATCGAATAAAACAAAAAATTTCCATTGTATTTTGTATAACGCTTTTTAAAATCTGCAAAATTCTGATCAGTAACAACAAACCAAGTAATATTATTAAGGTCAAGCTGGCGTGGCCTATTCTGTGTAGGAATAACCCTGTCAACTTCCACTGTCTTTACCTCAATACGCTTTAACGCATTCCAGCCACTACAACTACTCAGTAGCAGGGACAGCAGTAATGCGCCGAAGACTCTCAAATAACTTCTTTGTTCCACGATTTATCTTTTCTTCCACTAATTTTGGCTTCTGTTGGCTCAATCGAGTAAGATTGTGCTTCCGTAATTTGCCAATCAATTTATTCCTATAGCTCTCTGCCTTTTGCAATTTCACACCCAGATCCTTATTAAGTTTCCGGTATTTATCTGCATCTTCAACAAGAGCCTTAATTGTGTTATCTTGAGCCTGTTTTGCAGCCTCTAATTTAGCTGAATTTTCAGTTAATATTTTTATCCTATTCTGGGTGTCTTTATAATAATAATAACCACCATAGGCTACACTTCCAACAAAACCAACAACAAAAATAATTATATAAATTTTTATCATCATTTATTTCTTTGCACTCATGTATGCAGTCATTCCCATATAGGCACCAACAACACCAGCCATGCCTATATAAAAAGTAGCGAAAAGCGATCCCAAAGCATTTATCCTTGAGTCTGGGAAAATAGGTAGAAATACTAACCCTGTAAAAATTAGCATCGCAATTAAAGAAATCCAAGCCATTTTTCTTTGTGCATCAGCCTTCTCTTCAGCCGTCTCTGCTTCATGTATTGCCTTAACAGCAGCAAGCTCTGCATCACTAACAACACCATCACCATCTATATCATATTGATTATAGAGGCTGTCTGGTTGCAATGATTTTTTGTTTTTAGGTGTTTTCTTTGCTGCCATGGCACTACTTCCTTAATATCGGATTGTCTAACGCTCTTTTAATTGCTTTTCGTATTCTTTTTTCTAAAACATCTAATTTTTGGTCTACTTGCATAATTTTGGAATCAAAACGATTATTTGCTGAATTTACTTTAGAATCCAGTCTTGCAGAAGCTGATTCAATAATGTCTCTTATGTTTTTTTCATTTTTTGAAGTTATTCCTCGAATGTCTTTTTCATTTTTTGAAGTTATGCTTCGAACACGAGTTTCAACACCTCGAACAATGTTTCTTGTTTCCGAGTCAAGAGTTCTTGATCGTTTATCAACTGCAGATATGCCGCTGAATAATTTTCCAGCATCCGCTCTTGTATCTTCTCTTATATCTCTAACAACAGTTTGAACTTCACCCACTCGCGTGCGAACAGATTTCATCTCTTTCTGGACCACAACCATAGCTTTGTTCATCACAGCCAGCTTTTTATCAAAACCAGAAAGGTCAGGTGCAGTATACCGCTCAATCTTTGCTCGCATGTTCATATAATCTTTATAGAACTCGAAACCTGCCCACAATCCACCGCCAAGAGTCCCAACCAATGGCAGAATCAGCAGAAGTTTACTGCCACCTATCTTTATGCCCTTATACTCAACTTCAGCCATCTTTTATGACCTTTTTCAAGCGGTTTTCTATAGCAGGTAATAACCTGATGCCACAATATCCTATGACAAAGGCAATTGCTGGCCCCCAAGTCATATCAAGCGTAAAGTGTTTCATTATTGGAGGAATAAAAAATTCTGCTGCAATCCAACCCACAATTAAGGCAAGAGCTACATCTTTTAAAGCTCTAAGATTAAACTGCTTTTTTGTAAGAACATTCGCTGCTCCACCACAGCCACTAGCAAAAATACAACAAAACTTAGCTCCTAATGTCTGAATTAAGTATTCCATCTAATCTCTCCACTGGCTTTCAACAAGAGCATCATGAGCTCCGTTGGATGTGCCAAAAAAAACATAACTCTTTGATGGATCAACAAGGCTAGGACCATCCGGCACGCCTCTCGCATCCCAGAACTTAACTCCATCAGGAAGACCCTTCTGTTTCAGCAAGCCTCCTGTCTGAGCAATCATGCCCATGGCAACCATAGTAATTGTTTGAGCGTTTGACCCATAACGCTGTGATGGTGCTATTCTTGATACAACTACCTGTGCAGCTCTTGCTGGAGACATACGCACCTTCGTTTTTGTGCTCTTGCTGGCTTTAGGAGGTGCCTTAGAGCCACTTGATGGCTTTGCTGCTACACTTGTGTTACCAGAGGGCTGGATGGTGCTTGATGGTGCACTCTCCTCGCTTGATTCAGAATTTTCTGATGTATTACTATCTCCTGAAGATGTATTGTCAGCAGTTTCTGTACTAGCCTCAACTTCCGCTGTTATTTCTTCTTCTGCTTGAGCCTCTGTAGTAGTTTCCGCATCAGATGTTCCGGTATTTGCTTCCACTGTGGGAGCTGCAGGAGCTTCCGGAGCTGCAGGTGCCTCTATATCAGACGACGGAGCCATGTCAGGGGCATTGTCGCCTGTTGAGGTGCTAGTGGGTGCATTTATGACAGGTGGAGTTGGAGGAGGTGCTGCAGAAGTATTTGTTGTTGTGGTTGGCAACACCACCTCCGCTACTTGGATAACTTGTTCCTGAGTCACTGTTTCGTTTTGCGTCACAACATCGGTGTCTTGTTGCTGCACCATAACCGTCTGATAATCTATTGTAAGGCTTGGATCAGAAAACTGCGGCCCATAAAATCCGTATGGATATCCCGCGTCGATACCGTATAGTGAAAAAACCCCCGATAGTACGCCATAACTATTTTCCGCGACCGTATCAGTATAAGTAAAATCTTTTATACCGGACCACGTTAACTCTTCCTCATGG